>JGI24143J45723_1000987_pt1 | contig 14118 bp, 6 predicted proteins | sample BarGraIncu00432A_FD_45723 | JGI IMG/M metagenome (IMG submission 45723)
CATCGGCCCCGCTGTGGGTGCCCACACCTGCCACGACTGGGTGGGCGCCGGCTGCCACTTTGCGGGATCCAGCACCGGCACCTGCCGCACCTCGTGGCGCGACCGCGACCGCGGCTTCCAGAAAGTCCCGCGAAATGAGAGTGCTGCGCCCGATGGATTCCTGGACATAGCAGCGGTGACCGTCTTTCACCACCAGGACAAAGAGCCCGAAGACGAGGATTTCCGTGACGACCAGCGTTACCGTGGACCATCTCATCGAGGCAAGTGCCGTACTGTCGCACCAGCAGCGCTTTGATCTGAAGCAGGGTTTTGAATCGGCTCATGGGGAGAAGAAATAAAAGGACCTTCCCTCACCCGGAGGGGTAGAGAGGGGCGATGCTTTGGCCCCCCTGTGGCAGGGGGGATACTGCCGAATTAAACATTACGACCAGATAGGAGACCACGCATGGAAACAGCCGCAATCAGCGCTGAATTAGACAAAAACTTTCACCTCTTCTGGGACAACTACCCCTTTCCCGTCATGCTGGTCCGTAAGGACCGCACCATCGTCGCCCTCAACAAGGTAGCGACGGCGCTCGGGTGCCTGCCCGGGACGCGCTGCGTGGACATCGGCAAGAAGGAGGACCACTGCGGTTGCCTGGCCAACCAGGCGCTTCAGGAACAGGAAGCAAAGCGCGTGGTGGCTTACCAGGGGACCTACGCCATGGTCCTGGACAGTTATTGGATTCCCTTGGCAGGCGTTGACGACCTGTACCTGCACTTTTCCGCGGACATCACCGAGTATGCCGCCGAGCGTATGTTCCCCGCGAAGGAGTGCAGCGAGGCAAAAGGTAGCTGTTCCTGTTCCTGCAGTGAATCCTGACTCACCTAGCCGCAGGCTGTCGAAGTGTGGGAGTGCAGCTTCGGCAGCCTGCAGGGAGTAAACATGAACTGCCTGTTCTTTGTGGCCCTCGCCTTGACCGCTCTCCTGGTGTTGCCGCCCCAGCGAAATCTCAGGCCAGCGCCGCAATGCCGGCATGTATCTCGGAGGCAAGGGCTGCTCCGGCCAGCAGCTCGCTACACGAGGCATTGGTCTCGATGAGTTTTTTCAGGGCCGGGGCGATGGAGGTGTCTCCCACCAGGATCGCCCCCACGAGGTGCGAATCACGGAAGATAAACTGCTGGTAGTGACCGTTTTCCTCCTCAAAAACCCTGTAGCTGGCGTCATCCGGGTGGACCAGACCGATGCTGAAGAGGTCGACGCCGAGCACCTTGAGGCTGTTGGAACGGGGGATGCCGGAAAAACTGGCGGCATCCCCGCCGCCGGCGTTCATCCCCGCGATGGTCCCCTGGAACTGCGAGGGGGCCCAGGTCCCGTAAACCATCCCCAGGTGCTCCGCCAGGTCCCCCGCCGCGTAGATGTCGGGATCGCTGCTGCGCAGATGCTGATCGACCACCACCCCGTTATTGACCTCCAGACCGGCCTTGCGGGCCAGGTAGCTGTTGCTGCGGACCCCGGTGGAAATGATAACCATATCGGCGGGGACGACTTCCCCGGATTCCAGCAGGACGCCGTTCACGACCTTCTCGCCGGCCAGCTCCTTGACCGTTGCGCTGCAGACCAGCCTGATGCCGAGCGCCAAGGCCTGCGCCGCTATCCGCTCGCCGGCCGCCTGATTGAGCTGGCGCGGCAAAAGCCATTCGAAACCCTCCATCAGCGTCACCCGTACTTCCCGGCGGGCCAGCGCTGCGGCGGCCTCCAGGCCGAGCACCCCGCCCCCGATGACGACGCAGCTGGTGCCGGGCCGGCACTGCCTGAGGATCGTCTCGGCGTCGAGGCAGGTACGCAGGGTGACCACGCTCTTCTTGTCCGCGCCGGGAATGGGGGGGACGCTCGGGTGGGCTCCCATGGCGAGGATGAGTTTGTCGTAGTGCAGGTCGGGGTGCCCCTTGAGCGAAACGCTGCCGGCCGCCCGGTTCAGTGCGGTCACCTCGGTCCCCTGCAAAACGGAGATCCGCTGTTCTGCGTACCACGCCTGCGGGTGGATCGGAAGCTCGCTGGCCTTGATATCCCCCGCCAGGTAGCGGGTCAGGTTGAGACGGTAATAGGGGAGGGGCTCCTCCTGGCAGACCAGGGTGACGGACGCTTGGGGGGACGCTTTGCGGGCGGCTTCGGCAGCCGAGAGCCCGGCGATGCCGCCGCCGATGACCACGATGGCGCCTGCCAGGGCCCGGTTGGCGTCGAGGGGCTTTTCCGCGGCAATCGGTTCGAACTGGTCCGGGCCGACGCCGCAGACCGGGCAGCAGTCCGGAGGAGCGGCGCCGTCATGGACGTAGTCGCAGTTCATGCAGCGCCAGCTGGTCGGCGCTTCCCTGGCAGCTGGGGGCGGGGCGGGTGCGGCCTCGAAAAGGTCCGGCGTGGCACCGCAGACCGGGCAGCAGTCCGGCAGTGCCCCTCCTATATGAAGATACCCGCATACCGTGCAGCAGAAACGTTCCAGCGCCATGACGCCCTCCTCCAGAAAAAAATGACCTGCAACCCGGGACAAATAAACGGCCGCTGCCAATCTGACAGCGGCCGCATTTTATGTTACTGGGCGGGTGGGAAACGGGTTAGTCAATCATGGTGAAGCGGCTGCCGGGGACGCCGCAGACCTGGCACTTGTCCGGTGCATCGCCGTAGACCGTGTTGCCGCAGATCTCGCAGACACAAATGGCACGGTGAGCCAGGTCGGAGCCGCTTTTCACTGCTTCAGCTGCCGCCTGGTACAGGTCGTAGTGGATCTCCTCCACCGCGAGGGCGTTACGAAAGGAGATCTCCGCCATTTTCTGGCCGTCTTTCTGTGCCTCTGCCAGGTAGGGGGGGTACATCTTCTGGAATTCGAAACCTTCGCCGGCGATCGCTTCGGCCAGGTTCTCGCCGGTTTTGTGGACCCCGCCCATGGCGCGCAGATGGGCGTGGGCGTGGACCGTTTCGGCGTGGGCGGCGGCCCGGAACAGCCTTGCTACCTCGGGAAAGCTGTCGGTGTCTGCCTGTTTCGCGAAGGCGAGGTACTTGCGGTTGGCCTGGCTTTCGCCGGCAAAGGCTCCTGCCAGATTCTCTTGTGTGGACATTGTGGTCCCTCCTTGGGTGTGCTAAGGCTGATGCTGAATCCTCAGCCCGAAATAATACTGACTGTATCGGCCTTTGAGCTTCCCGGCTAAAGGTCAATCGAATGCGAGCCCTCAACATATTGGGCAGAGGCCGCTGTCGGACTGTCTGGGGTCATGGCCGCCTACTGTCTGATGAAAATGAGTCGCCGACAATTATGATACAAAAAAATCAACATGCAACTGTCAATTCAGCTTAAGTCCTGTATACGATTTTCCTTTGCCGGTATTTTCTCCGTTGCACTCTATCGGTCTGCCCCGGAAGAGACTCCTCTTGTGGGCCGACTGGACGGGACGAACCGACGACTGCCAGATTTTGGTGCAATGGCCACCATGCCAGGGCCTTCTGTGCCAACTATTTCGCTGTAAAGCGGGATTTAAATATGGTATTTTGCAGGTATATACAGCCTTCGGCCCTGAACGTTGACATTAAAGGGCCTGATTGGCGCCCATCGTCCGCAGTTCACCTCCTCCCCTCAAGGGAAAGCCAAGAGGGGGACGGGTGCCGTTCGGAGAGCGGTTGGCAGCGCAGTAACACCGGGCCGGGAAGCCCCGCCGCAGTCGAACAACCCGGCACCCTGGGGAAGCGCATGTATTTCCTGATCATCGAAGACGAAGAGAAGACCGCGGCCCACCTGCAAAAGGGGCTGGCGGAGATGAGCATCATGTCGGACCTGTCGGGCAACGGGCTCGAAGGGGTTTCCCTGGCAACCGGCAAAAGCTACGATCTGATCATCCTCGACCTGATGCTGCCCGGCATCGACGGGCTGGAGGTGGTCAAAAGGCTGCGCGCCGCACGCTGCCCGACCCCGATCATCATCCTGACGGCGCGCGACACCGTTCAGGACCGGGTTTCCGGACTCAAGGCGGGGGCGGATGATTACCTGGTCAAGCCGTTCGCCTTCTCCGAACTGACTGCCCGCATCCAGGCCCTTTTGCGCCGCGGCCAGGTGGTCAGCCAGGACGAATTGCGGGTCTGCGATCTTGAAGTCAATTTCTTCGCGCACCGGGCCAGCCGCGCCGGAAAGCGCCTGGATCTCACCCAGAAAGAGTTCGCACTCCTCTCTCTTCTGATACGCCGCTCCGGCGAGGTGCTGTCGCGGACCTTCATCGCCGAGCGGGTCTGGAACCTCGGCTTTGACAACAACATGAAGATCGTAGACGTCAAGGTCGGGAATCTGCGGGCCAAGGTCGACGGTCCTTGCGAAAAGAAACTGATCCATACGGTGCGCGGAGTCGGGTATGTTTTGGAAGATCGGGAAGCCGGGCTCGACTGAGTTCCCCCGGGCAGGTTCCGGGCGCTGGTCGATCGCCAGACGGCTTGCGTTGCTGCACATCCTCGCGGTGCTGATCAGCTATACCGTCTTCGGGGCGCTTTTGTACGCCAAGCGGATAACGCAGCTGGAACGGGATACCCTCCAGGACCTCGAGGCGGAACGTGCCAGCGTCGTTGCCATGATGGGTGAGCCTGATGCAAGGGTGCTGCTCGGCTACGAGATCCGCAGTCAGCTCTTCGAACCGGAAAGCCTGCGCCCTTTCTTCCGGATCCTGGACCGGGAGGGGAGGGTTCTGATGGAAAGTCCTGCGCTGGAGAACCCGTCCTTGAAGGGGTGGGTTCCCCGGGGGGCCTTCCCCCCGCCGGGCGCGGCACTGCGCTGGCGCAACAGACACGGCGGCTCCTTTCTGCTCAAGAGCTTTCTCCTTTCCGACCGGCTTTTCTCCGGCCCGGGCGCCACGCTGCAACTGGGGATCAGCACCCACGAGGAAAAAGAGCTGGGCCGCCAGCTCCTCCTCACCCTGCTCGCCTTTGTCACCAGCGGACTGCTCTTCGCCTTCGGCTGCGCCTACGTCATCGTCAGGCTGGCAATGAAGCCGCTGGACGACATTTCCTCCACTGCCCGCAACATCACCCGGCACCGGCTCGACACCAGGATCGACGACACGGCCCTCCCCGCCGAGCTGGTTTCCCTGGCCGGCTCCTTCAACAGCATGCTGGGCCGCCTGGAGGATTCCTTCGCCCGGCTGTCGCACTACTCCGCAAACCTGGCCCACGAGCTGCGCACCCCGATCAACACCCTTATGCTGGAAGCCGACATTTCCCTTTCCAAAGCCAGGACGCCGCAGGAATACCAGCGGGTGATCGCATCCAGTCTGGAGGAGTACGGTAGGCTTTCCTGGATCATAGACCGGCTGCTGTTCCTGGCCCGCGCCGATTTGGAGGCGAACGATCTGGACTGGCAGCAGCTTGATCTGCGCCGCGAGATGGAGGACCTCTTCGACTACTTTTCCGAATCCGCCTGCCAGGGGGGCATAACGCTTGAGCTGCACGGCCAGGGGACGCTCTGCGCGGACCAAACGCTGCTGCGCCGGGCAATCAGCAACCTGATCGGCAATGCCATCACCTCTACGCCCAAGGGGGGGGCCATCGCCGTCACGCTCCGGCAGGAGGACGACCACTCGGTGTGGGTCACCGTCCGGGACAGCGGTTGCGGCATCGACGGAGTGCACCTGCCCAGGATCTTTGACCGCTTTTACCGGGCAGGGGAGGGGGGGAGCAGGAAAACCGAGGGGACCGGGCTCGGGCTCGCCATCGTTCAGTCCATCATGCAGATGCACGGCGGAACGGTAAAGATCAATAGCGAGCCGGGCGTCGGGACTGCGGTGACCCTGGTATTTCCCGCCCCGTCCAATGGTAATATTGGGTCAGCCTAATCGCATCATTACCAATCCGTTGTTTTGGTGTTGTGTTTTCGTTGTATTTGGAACGTTATTTGACGTTTAGAGTGGCGCTGCATGGCGATTTGACCTAACTCTCTGCTCTTCGGGGTGCCGGTTAATGACGGTGTGCTAATCCTGCTGCCGTGAAAAACAGTCACTGCGCCCCAAAGCCGGCCGGGGCCGTTTCCAAGGGAAGGCTTCGAAACGTGCTGTCCCGCTACCTGACAGTTCCACCTCACTAAAGGCTTACACCCCGACCCAACCCCCTATCGTCACTATGCTCCTCCCTTTTCCGACCGACCCATTCCAGCTTTTTCAGTTGCAGGTGCTGACTGCTTAATTAAGGTGCCTTAGCTCCCCCGACGGGAACTCGTCCCCGTTTGCCCCGGCGCGGCGCGCAGAGCACCTGTTTGTCTGGAACGGTTATTGCAATTCCGGCCTGTCGAACCAACCGTAAACGCTACGTAAGCTATTGTAAGATATTGTAACTACGGAGGAACATGATGGGGAAAACAATTCTGGGCATCACCTTGCTGGCCATCTTGGCACTTGCAGGATTGGCCAACGCTACGACCTGGACACTGTCGTCGAGGGTCATGACGGTCGGGGGGGGCTTACAGGTTGGCTCGGCTGCGCCGACCACCTCGGCCAGCGGGACTGTTTTCAAAAGCTACACCACCTCGCAGATCGTGCCGGTCACGCTGCAGGCGGCGGCTGGCTATCAGATCTCCGCCTTCACGGTGAATGGGGTGACCCAGCCTCTCTCAGCTCCCCACACTGTGTCCATGGGGTTGCACGCCTTCAATCCGGTGAAGCTGGCCCAGACCGTGACGGTCAGTTTCAGCAAGCTTTTGGCCGGTGTCGTCTCGAGTGCGACCGTTAACGGCACCGTGTATCCTAACGGGACGAACTTCTTCCCGGTTGGGACGGCGGCAAGCTATATCTTTACTCCGAACACCGGGGGGCGTGTCATGACCATCAGCGGTTTACCGGCTGACGCCACCTTGAAGGATGCCTCCAGCGGTGCTGCTGTGACCCTCCCCTACCCGGGTGCCGTCAAGGTCGCCTTCACCGTTCCCAGCGGCGTAGTTTCTCTGACCGGATCCTTTGTCGGCCTGGCGGTTGACGCCGGCCCCCGGCAAACGGTGCGCACCGGAACCCCGGTGACCTTGACGGGTTCCTCCCTGGTCTACGACGGCGCGCCGTCGGTCTCCTACAGCTGGACCCAGCTGTCCGGGACCGCCGTCACCCTGAACGGGGCGCACAGCGCGACTCCCTCCTTCACCCCGGTTAAGGCGGGAAACTACCAGTTCACCCTGGTTGCCACGGATTCCCTCGGGGCCTCTGGGAGCGCCACGGCGAGCGTGATCGCTTTCGACTCCCCGGCGGGGACCGCCGAGAAGGTGTGCCAGGCCTGTCATACCCAAAGCGGGGTCGACAGCTCGGCAAACGTGTTCGGTAAATGGTCCAGTTCCCGGCACAGGGCAGGCCTCGTCCTTTGTGAGCGCTGCCACGTGGGAGCCGACACCGGCTCGCACCCGGGCCCCGGCCTGACCTCTTCGGCGCTGCTTACCTCCTGTAACGGCTGCCACCTGGACGGCGCCGGAAACTTCGTGGGGACGCACCCCGTGGATCGGGGCACCAACATCTGCGCCACCTGCCACGACGCGCACTCCCTGGCTGCGACCAATGCGGCGGCCCCGGCCAGCACCCACTTCAACAACGTCACCTCCGTTGGCTATCCCGCCTCCTTTGTGACCTCCCGGGCGACCTGCACCGACTGCCACAGTAACGACCCCGGCAACCTGGCCGTGCGCAAACAGTGGGAGGGCTCCGGGCATGCCGCCCTCGCCGGCCGCCCCTGGATCTCGGTCGACTTCAAAACCAAGTCGGGGTGCGTGCAGTGCCACAGCACCACCGGCTTCATCGCCTACTCGACCGGGAAGAAAACGGCCGCCTGGGGTGTCGCCAGCGACAAGACCAAGGAAGTTCTCACCTGCGCCGGCTGCCACAAAGACATAACGACCGGAGCCCTGCGGACGGTATCCCCGGTGCGGCCTTTCGCCGACGAGAACTACACCAACCGCAACCTGGGCGAGTCCAACCTTTGCATGAACTGCCACAGCGGGACCAACAACGGAAGTTCCATCCAGATAAAAGTCGGCAGCGCCCTTTTCACTGCTCAGGACTTCATCGCGCCGCATTTCGGCGCCGCCGGCGCGACCCTGCACGGCAAGGCGGGTTACCATTTCCCCGGCCAGAGCTACGAGTTCTACTCCTCCAATAGCCACCGCGGAATCGGAATCGCCAACAACAACGCGACCGGCACCAGTGGTCCCTGCATCGCCTGCCACAAGGACCCGGCGAGCGGCCACAGCTTCCAGGCAGCGGTTACGGCGAGTGCGGTCTGCTCGAACTGCCACGGCAGCACGCTGAGCGCGGCCGATCTTTTCCAGGACAAGGCGGATTTCACTAACGGCCTGGTCGTCCTCAGGGAGATGCTGAAAGCCAAGGGGTTTACCTACCAGGAAACGGCACCCTTCTTCGACAACACGAACTGGGGGAGCGACCAGGCGGGGGCCGACACCATGGGTGCGGCGTTCAACTATGTCCTGCTTCTTGAGGAGCCGGGGGCCTATGCCCACAACGCGGCCTACAGCAAGGAGCTCATTTCCGACTCCATCGACTACCTGTACAACGGCTCCGTCACCGGCAACATCGACTCCGCGCTCGCGTACCTGGTCGGACGAGGCGCCATAAGCCAGAGTGCCGCCGACGCCCTGACCGGCTACAAAACGAAAACCAGCTGCACGGGGTGCCACAGCTTCAGCGCCGGCAGCAGCGCCAGCCACAGCGCGCACCAGGGTGCCGGCATCCTCTGCTCCGGCTGCCACAGCAAAACTGCAGCGAGCAGCAGCGCGCTGCTCCAGGGCACGACGCTCCACGCCAACGGCGTAGTGAACGTCGACTTCGCCCCGGGCTTCCCCGGGAGCTACTCCGGCGGCAAGGCGGGAACCTGCTCCGGCGTATCCTGCCACTCCAACGGGCTGGGTACCTCGCAGAACATGGTCTGGGGCTCCGCGGGGCCGCTTACCTGCAAATCGTGCCACCCGGTGCTGGGCGGCGCCCACCAGGCGCATATCGGAAACCTCCTGGACTCCGCCGCGTTCTACAGCTACACCGGCAACTATTCCACGGGCTCCATGTACCGCTTCGGCTGCAGCAACTGCCACCCCACCACCCTGAGCAGCCACGCCGACGGCAGGGTCGACCTGACCCTGGCACGCGACCAGAACGCCGGCACCCTGCGTAACCTGAACGACGCCGGCCTCGCCAATACCGGGATCGGCAACACGGGGAGCGGCGCCACCGGGACCAGCAGAGTCAGCGTCGTCTGCTCCGCCGTTTACTGCCACTCTAACGGCTGGCAAAGCGGGTCGCTTGCCTACGCGTCCTCCCCCGACTGGTACAACGCCGCCGCCTACACCGGCGACCGCTGCGCCATGTGCCACAGCAACTCGCCCAACGGCTCCATCCCCGGCTCGGCCGCCCACACGGTCCACGTGGTCGGCATCCACTCCCTGAACGTCTTTTCCGGCGGTTTCGGAAACCTGACTACCGGCAGTACCGGCAACGTGGGGCACGGCAGCGCGGCCCAGTCCACGACGCTCAACTGCAACATGTGCCACTCCGACACGGTCAGCGCGTTCAGAAACGACGCGGGCAACGCCTGCAGCGGCTGTCACAAAAACCAGGGGCACACCATGCAGATCGCCAACAAGGCGCTGCATGTCAACGGAAGTGCCGAGGTGAGCTTCGCCAACATCTCCGTGATTTCCAAGGCGCAGCTTCGGCCGGAAAGCTTCGCCGCCTACTCGGGGAGCTGGTGGACCAGGAACGGCGGCAACTACAAAAACGGCGCGGCCGCCTTCGACACCTCCAAGCAGACGCTGCGCCACGCAGCGACCTGGGACGGCGCGAGCTGCTCCAACGTCGCCTGCCACATGGGGCAGCAGGTGCAGTGGACCAACACCAACCCGCCGAGCTACTGCGCCCTCTGCCACACGGCTCTGTAACAGGGCCGGCAGCAGCCAGGCCGCGGCGTTCCGGAAGAGACTAAGTGACGATAACTATCAGATTTCTGTGATTTTAAGTGAGGTAGCCATGGGTAGGGTAATAGCAAACAGGATAAAAGGGATGGGGTGGTGGGCAAAGGGCGCGCTGGTCGTGACAATAACCCTGCTCTGCTCGATTTTCATGCAGCGCGGCTGGTTTGAGCCGGTGGTTTCCGACTCGGCGACCGCGACCTACAAGTTCTACGCGGACGCCAACGGAACCGGGGTGAACCTGGGCGTCGACGGGAGCACCCTCGGTACCCCCTGGATCAGCGGCAACCAGTTCCCGGCGGGAAATTACTCCATGTCGGTCTCCTCGTTCACCACGACGGGGTACATCGCCAGCGGGATCGTCGCCAACGCGTCCACGACCATGGCGAACCTGTACGGACCGGCCTACGCGGCGGACACCGTGCTGAGCGCTCCGGTCATGTTCCTCGCCATCCGCAGCGGCAACGCCAGCACCACCAATTGGACCGTGAGTGTCATCGACTACAACCCCGCCGGAACCGCCGGGAACGGCACCCTCCTTTGGAGCGGCACCGCGACCAGCACCACCAACACCGCGGCCTCCCGGCCGGTAGCCTTCGGTGCCACCACGGCGAAGACCATCAGCCACGGCCACCGCGTCAAGGTCGTCGTCACCGCGACACCCACCACAGGCAACGCGGCGCGCCTGCTTTTCTACAGCGCCAGCAACGTCTACTCGTACCTGTCGATGAGCGAGACCTACCCGGTCAGCACGACCGCCATAACAAACGTGGCCGATTACAACGGCGGCAACATCACCGGGATCGTCCAGGGGCAGCAGAACGTGCCGATGCTCTCCTTCCAGGTTTCCACCAACTCGACCAGCACCACGAACTGGACCGGCGGCAAGCTCGACCTGATCGGCGTCCCCCCGAACCTGGGCGACGTCAGCTTCATGATCTACAAGTCGAACGCGGCCAACGGCGTTTTCAACCCGGCAACGGACACCAAGATCTCGGACGCGGTCAGCTTCTCCCAGGCAAGCGGCCAGAGCTACACGCTGACCACCCCGCAAACGGTCACCACCACGGCCCAGCGCTACTTCGTGGTTTTCAACGTCTCGTCGCTCGCCACCGTGGGCGACAAAGCGGGGGCGCAGATCAGCGACGCGAGCTATTTCAGCGTCGACGCCAACAATGTCGACCCGATGATGACCGGCGCCTCCAGCCAAATCTCGGTCATCGCCGCCAACAACGCCGTCACCAAGACCTATTTCGCCGATTTCGATAGCGGTTCGGCCCTCACCGCGCCCCTTTCCGGGACCACCAACACCGCCTGCCAGGCGAGTAATAGCACGATTTCCGGTTCGGCGGGAGTCGTCGGCCTGCTCAACTACCCCAGCCCCACCTGCACCGTCGCAGGCAGCACCAACTACCTGACCTTCAGCTCCGCCAACACGATCAACCTCTATTTCAACGGCCCGAGCTACCCGACTGACACGACCGTGAAGGGGGGGGCCTTCAGCTTTTACGGTTCGGCGGGAAGCGGTACTCCCAGCGCGACGGTCACCCTTTTCTACGTCGACAAGAACGGCGCTACGACCTACGCCAACGGCGGGACCGGCGTCCTGACGGCCCTTTCCACCACGGGAGCCGTGAAAACCGCCGACCTGACCAGCCAGACCTTCTCCGGCAATGTGCCGAAGGGCGCCCGCCTCGGGGTCCGGATCGCGGTCACCGCCAGCGCCAGGCTGGGACTCAACAAGGCGGCCGGCACCAAGCTCACGGTCAGCGAGACCCCGGTCTCCAACTCGGGCGTGGACCTGAGCGACGGCAAGGTCATCCCCAACTCCAACATAGCGGCGGGGTCAACCGGCAACGTGGTCGACGCCTTCGCCATGTCGGCTCCGCTCAGCCACACGGTGTCGGCCCTCACGGTAACCGGCAACAGCACGACCACCCCGGCCAACGTATCCCGGGTTTACCTTTACCGCAAGGCGGGGACTAACCTCGGCGCGCTGGAGGGAAGCGACGTCCTGATCGGCTCGGGCACCCTGAGCGGGAACGCGGCCGCCATCACGCTCGGCTCACCCGAGGCGGTCGGCGCCAGCGTCAGGAACTACCTGGTGGTGTACGACGTCAACTCGGGCGCCACCATCGGCCAGAGCCTGACCGGCACGGTCAGCGCGGTAGCCGCCGACGTCACCGACCTGGTCGCCGACTCTTCCTCGGCAACCCTCACCCTCATCGCCTCCACCACGGTCACCGAGGGGAGCTCCGAGCCGGCCAGCGTCAGCATCCCGGCGGGTGCGGGGGCGACCAACGTCGACTCCTTCGGCCTCTACACAAACTCCAGCACCCCGGACGCCATCCAGACGGTCAGCGTCACGCTCGCCGCAGGCAGCTCGGTGGCGATCGCGGCGGTCGACATCGTGGACCTGACCAACAACAAGGTGTACAGCAGCACGGCTCCCATCGGCGGCGACCTCTGGCGCATCCCGGTAAGCGGCCTCTTCGCCACGAGCGCTACGACTAAGTGCATGGTGCGGATCACGCCGAAAGCCAATGCCGCCGGTACCTTCTACGCCACCGCTTTCATCAGTGCGCTCACCCACACCCAGAGCACCAACGCGCTCTCCATCAGGGACAACTCCTACGCCACCGTCACCATCGATGCCTACGCCCCTCCCGACAGCGTCCTGCAGGCGGCCAGCGGCTCCGCGCGCGACACGGTCAACCTGAACTGGAGCACGGTCTCCGACTCGAACCTCAATGCGCCCGCCGTAGGCTACAAACTGGTGCGCGGCCCGGCCAACAACCCGGCCCCCGCCGACTGCAGCGGCACTTCTCTTTACTCCGGCGCCGGGCTCTCCTTCCTGGACGCCACCGGTCTGGGCGGCAACAGCTACGGCTACCGCCTCTGCTCGGTCGACTCGGTCGGCAACACGAGCATCGGCGCGGTGGCGACCGCCACCGCCAAGCTTCCCAAGAGCTGCAACCAGGCTCCGGGGGTTTCCTTCGTCAGCTCGTCCAACCAGTACACCAAAAGCGGCGCACAGGTCGAATATGTCGTCAACATCCTCAACAACGACGTGGGGGCCTGCGCTCCGGTCAGCTTCAACCTTGCGCTCCAGGGTGCCAAGAACATCAGAGCCTTCGCCGAACCGGTGCTTCCGGCCAGCGTCACCATCGTCCCCGGCGGGGGAGCCAACGTCTCGATCGTCGTCAAAGCACTGGACGACTCGCAGCAGGGCGATTCCGAGTCCTTCATCCTGAGCCTCGCCGCTTCCAACCAGACCACTGAGGTCGCCGGTCCCGGGTACGCCGCGAGCTCCAAGCCCCTGGTCACCGCGGTCAACAACTTCGGGCCGATGCTGCACAGTAGCTTCTCCGTCGGCACCAACTACGGCACCTGGGGGACCACCTCCACCTGCAACGACTGCCACATCGGAACGACCGAGAGCACCAAAAATATCAAGCTGATCAGGCAGATGGTCACCACCCCGAACGGCCCGCGCCCGGTACTCTTTAACCGGCTTTCCTCTTCGAGCGCCCAGACCGGCGTCCTCGGCAACGACCGGCGCGCCGCCAGCAACGGCTCCACCAATATCTGCGAGGTCTGCCACCACCAGACCAAGTTCCACGAGTACTCCGCCGTCTCCGGCCGCACCCTGCTGGGCCACAATAACGGCACCGACTGCCTGAGGTGCCACCCGCACAAAGGGGGCTTCAAGGCGACCGGAGCCGCGGACTGCATCACCTGCCATGGTAACCCGCCCACCAGCAGGATCGAGATGGCGAGCCCGGCAACCAACGCACTCGGGAACAACCCGACGGACTGGGGCGCACACAAGAAGCACAACGACCTGCAGATGGGGTGTACCGTCTGCCACAACGGCTTCGCGGCAAACCCGATGGGTAACCAGGCCATCGAACTTGGTTTCTCGGTGCGCAGCAGCAACTACAAGGGTTTCGGCGCCCCGGTCTCCGGCGGTACGATCCTGGTCAGCTCCAACATCAACAACTACTACAGCTGGGCCGCCACCTCGCCCGGCACGGTCATCAATCAGACCAGCGACCAGGTTGTGCCGACCTGCACCGTCTACTGTCACGGCGGCTGGGCCGGCGGCGGCGGAAGCAACACCTCGCCTACCTGGGTGGGGCAGAACGAGGCCGCCTGCGGCACC
>JGI24143J45723_1000988_pt1 | contig 14092 bp, 11 predicted proteins | sample BarGraIncu00432A_FD_45723 | JGI IMG/M metagenome (IMG submission 45723)
CCAAAGCCCCCCCCTGCCTCTCTACGTTCGGCTTCCCCCCCCCTCCCATAGGGGGGATAAAGCATCACACCAGGGAACCTTTCCGCATCGTTTCCTGAAGTTTCTCCGTTAATATTGCCCTATCTCCTCATTGGATATTTTAAAACTCACCAATATGTGCTACTACTGGTGCGCAGCCCAGGCGCAGTGCCGGACTGGAAAACACCGCGCCCGCCCGATCTCACCTGAGGCTAGCTCCTGATCCCCGAATCCGGGATCGGGACCGGTCTTCACGCATCCGCTCTTATCAGCAGAAAGGTTTTAGATGTTGCCAAGTTTACTGCGAGACCCTTCAGCTCTCGTGCTTTTCGCCATGGTCCTTGCCGCTTTTTCCGGGGTTCCCGGGCTCTTCCTGAGACGGGGTGCCGCAGGGCAGCGCTTTGCGACGCTCTGCGCCCTGGCCGCTGCGCTTCTGGCGCTCCCGGCTATCTGCTCCCTGCTGGCGGCGGGGGAGGGGGCGCGCTACCTCATCGAGTGGACCCTCCCCTTCGGAGCCTGCGAGATCGCCCTCGACCCGCTTTCGCTCTTCTTTCTGATCCCGATATTCCTGGTGTTCCCGGCCGGCTCCTGCTACGCGCTCGGCTACTGGCCGGCGGCCTCGCGCCGCTCCAGCGAGCCCTCCGTCACCTTTTTCTACGGCCTCCTCGCGGCCGCCATGGCCCTGGTCGTCGTGGCGCGCAACGGCGCGCTCTTCATGATCGCCTGGGAGCTCATGGCTCTTTCCGGGTACTTCCTGCTGGTGGCCGAACACGAGGACGCCGAGGTGCGCCGCGCTGGCACCGTTTACCTGGTGGCAAGCCACATCGGCGCCGCAGCACTCCTGGTGCTCTTTTCCCAGTTGCGCTTTGCTACCGGCAGCTTCCTCTTTCCGGCGACCGGTTCGCTGCCGCTCGTGGCAGGCACGGCGACCCTGATTTTCCTCATGGCGCTGGTCGGCTTCGGCTCCAAGGCCGGCCTGATGCCACTGCACATCTGGCTCCCCTCGGCGCACGCCAACGCCCCGAGCCACGTTTCGGCCCTGTTGTCCGGCGTCATGCTGAAGATGGGGGTTTACGGGGTACTGCGGGTGGTATCCTTTTTCAGCGAGCGCCCCCTCTGGTGGGGTGGGCTTTTGGCCGTTGCCGGGCTCGCCTCGGCGCTTTTGGGGATCTCCATCGCCTCCGCGCAAAAAGATATCAAACGGCTCCTCGCCTACAGCAGCATCGAGAACCTTGGGCTCATCATGGCCGGCATCGGTGTCGCCCTGGTCGGGCAGAGCACCGGCAACCCGCGGCTTGCCTACCTGGGGCTCGCAGGGGCGCTGCTCCATGTCCTGAATCACAGCCTCTTCAAGCCGCTGCTCTTTTTCTGCGCGGGGAGCGTCATGCACGCCACCGGGACCCGCGACATGGATCGGATGGGCGGGCTCGCCAAGCGCATGCCGGTGAGCGCGGCCCTTTCGCTGGCGGGCGCCGTCGCGATCTGCGGGCTTCCCCCCTTCAACGGCTTTGCCAGCGAATTCCTGCTCTACCTCGGATTCTTCGGCGAGGCGCGAGCGCCGGAGCCCTACGTGGCCCTGGGCGTCCCGGTGTTGGCGCTGGTGGGCGGCATCGCCCTGATCAGCTTCGTGAAGCTCTTCGGCATCACCTTCCTTGGCTCTCCGCGCACCCCCGAGGCTGCCCACGGGCACGAGGCGCCCGCGACCATGCTGGCCCCGATGATCCTGCTGGCGGCACTCTGCCTTTCGGGCGGGCTTTTTCCCCAGCTCTACCTGGCACTGGTGAGTCCCGTGCTGGCGCGGATCGTGCCGGTTGCCTCAAATTTTGGCGCTTTGCCGGTGCGGCCGATCTGGTTCGCGATTTCCGGAGCAAGCATCCTGATTCTCACCCTTGGGATTTCCTGGTTCTTAAGGCGCAGGCAGAGTCGGCTCCCTGAGGTTAGCGGCCCCACCTGGGGTTGCGGCTACCTGGCGGGGTCCGCCAGGGTGCAATACACCGGGACCTCCTTTGGCAACCTGTTCGGATCCTTTTCCGCGGGGGTCGTGCGCACCAAGATCAAAATGAGCGTCATAGCCGGGGTTGCGCCGGCGCCCGCGCGGCTGGAGTATTCGGCGGAGGAGACCATACTCGATCGGATGATCCTGCCGCTGGCGGGGATCGTGGGGGTAGGCTTTTCGTTTCTGCGGCGGCTGCAGCATGGCGAGGTGCAGGTCTACATCGCGTATATCTTCGTCACCCTTTTTCTGCTGATGCTTTGGGTGCATTGAGGGGGAAGCAGAGGCAGTGAAAGACAGACTCAAGACTTAACGCTAAGACGCAACTAAAAACAGACAAAGACAGACCTAAGACTTAACGCAAAGACGCAAAGGCGCGAAGGCGCAATGAAAGACAAGTTTAATCTGATGAACAGTTCACCCAATAGTCCCCTCTCCCTCCTTCGCCGTAGGCTTCGGCGGACAGGCCCGAAGGGGGAGGGCAGGGAGGGGGGAATCAACTTCTCTTAACAACGCTCCGTTTAGACAGGGTGCAATGCCAATTGGAACCGGAATTGTGACAGTAGCGAGATTTAGCGAATAAAAGGTTTCCCCCGTTTTTGCCTTTACCTTTGCGTCTTGGCGCCTTTGCGTCTTTGCGTTGAAGCTTTTGATCCCGATTTAGCCTTTGATCCAGATTTATCTTTTAGCCGGAGACGGACATGATTGATACCCTCATCCACATACTGCTCGCCCTGGCCATGCCGCCGCTCCTTTTGGGGGTGATCGGCAAGACCAAGGCGGCCTTCGCCGGCCGGGTGGGAGCCCCTTTCCTGCAGCCCTACTACGACCTGGCCCGCCTGATGCGCAAGGGCGTGGTCATCTCGGACACCACGACCTGGATCTTCCGCGCCGGTCCTGCGATCACCCTGTCGGCGACCCTCTTCGCCGGGTTGCTGATCCCGCTCGGCAAGCACCCGGCTCCGATCTCCTTTGAGGGGGACATGATCCTCTTCGCCTATCTTTTCGCCCTGGGGCGCTTCTTCACCACGAGCGCGGCCCTCGACACCGGAAGCGCCTTCGAAGGGATGGGGGCCGCCCGCGAAGTGACCTTTTCCTGCCTCGCAGAGCCGACCCTCTTCTTCGCACTTATCACCCTGACCCGGCTCTCCGGCACCATGTCGCTCACCCCGATGCTGCAGCACATAACCTTCCCGGTCTGGCTCGGGACCGGCGCGGCGCTGCTTCTCATGCTGGCCGGGCTCTTCGTGGTGCTGCTGGCGGAAAACTGCCGCATCCCTTTCGACGACCCCAACACCCACCTGGAACTGACCATGATCCACGAGGTGATGGTGCTGGACCACTCCGGCCCTTATTTCGGCTGCATCATGTACGGCGCCTCCCTGAAGCTTTTCCTTTTGGGGGCGTTTTTCCTGGACATCGCGATCCCCTTTTCCAGCGGCAACGGTTTTCTCGACTGGCTGGTCTTCGCTTTTTGCCTGCTGGCTCTCGCCGTCGCCATCGGCGTCGTCGAGTCGGTCATGGCGCGCCTGAGACTCTTGCGGGTGCCGCAGCTCCTGATCGCGGCCATGATACTGACGGCCTTTTCCCTCGTACTGGTAGTGAGGTAAGTACATGAATTCCCTGGCCGACCAGCTCCTGGTCCTTTGCCTTTTACTGAACTTCACCGTGCTCGGCACCAGCCGGCTCGCCTTCTCGGTGCGCGCCGTGGCGCTGCAGGGCGTCATCCTCGGGGTGCTCCCGGCTCTCATCCACCCCTTCTCCTGGCACCTGGTGCTGATCGTGGTCTCCATCATGCTGGCCAAGGGCGCCCTGATCCCGATCCTCATCATGCGCGCCATCAGGAAGGCCGAGATCCAGCGCGAATTCGAGCCGTTCATCGGCTACATCCCGTCGCTGGTGCTGGGAGCGCTCTTCACCTCGCTCGCATTCATCTTCGCAGCCCGCCTGCCGCTCGCGCCCGAGCACGAGGGGCTCCTCTTCGTCCCCGCCTCCATCGCGACCCTCATGTGCGGCTTCCTGGTGCTGATGGGGCGGCGTAAGGCGATCTCCCAGGTCATCGGTTACCTCCTGATGGAAAACGGCATCTTCATCTTCGGCCTGCTCTTGGCCGACGCCATGCCGGTCATGGTGGAGGCCGGCGCGCTCCTCGACCTCCTGGTCGGAGTTTTCGTCATGGGGATCGTCATCAACCACATCAGCCGCGAGTTCTCGACACTCGACACCTCCCGGCTGAGCGCATTGCGAGAGGAATAATGTACATGATGTGGGCCTTCGTACTGCTGCCTCTTTTAGGCGCCCTGACAGCCTGGCTGGTTCCCGATAACCGGCGGCGCTCCTTCGTGCTGCCCGTCTTCGCCCTGGCGCACCTCGCCATGACCGTCTGGCTTTTGATCTGGACCCCGCCACCCTCCCCGGGGGGCTGGATCTTTCTCGACGCGCTGGGAAAACTGACGCTGCTCAGTAACTCCATTCTCTTCGCGGTCTGCGCCGCCTACGCGGTCGGTTACCTGAATTACCGCCGCAAACGCAATAACCGGGTACTCTGCACGGCGCTCCTCATCTGCCTCTCCGCCATGACCCTGGTGACGGTTTCCCAGCACCTGGGGCTACTCTGGATCGCCCTGGAGATGACCACCATCACCATGGCGCCGCTTATCTATTTCAACCACAACGCGCGCTCCATCGAGGCCACCTGGAAGTACCTGCTGATCTGCTCCGTCGGCATCGCCATAGCACTTCTGGGGCTCTTCTTCCTCGCCTACTCGACCATCGTCGCCAAGCAGGACGTCTCGCTTCTCCTGGGCTCGCTCATCTCGGACGCCTCCCGCCTGCACGCCGGCTGGCGCCATGCCGCCTTCATCTTCCTACTGGTCGGTTTCGGCTCCAAGATGGGGCTCGCTCCCTTGCACACCTGGAAACCGGACGCCTACGGCGAGGCTCCCGGGCTGGTCGGGGCGCTGCTCGCCGGTGGCCTGGTCAACTGCGCCCTGCTCGCGCTGCTTCGGGTCTACCAGATCGCCATGGCCTCCACCGAGGGGGCGCTCTTTCAGGAGGTGCTGCTCGGCATGGGGCTCGTTTCCATGGCCTTTGCCGCCGTCTTCATGGCAAGACAAAACGACTTCAAGAGGATGCTCGCCTATTCGAGCGTCGAGCACGTCGGGATCATCGCGATCGCTCTCGGTCTCGGGCGCGCGGCCCTCTTCGGTGCGCTGTTGCACATGATCAACAACGCCCTCACCAAGGGGGTGCTCTTTCTCTCCTCCGGCAACATGCACCGCGCCTACAACTCGAAGAGCACCCAGTTCGTGCGCGGGGCGCTGCGGCGCACCCCCTGGTCCGGGGCGCTCTTTCTGGCGGCCTTTCTCGCCATCACCGGTTCACCACCCTTCGGCCCCTTCGTGAGCGAGTTCCTCATCGTGAGTTCCGCCTTCGTCCAGCAAAACTACTGGACCGGAGGGCTCTTCCTGGTGTTCCTGGCACTCATCTTCATCGGGATGGCGTCGACCGTGCTCCCTTGCGTCATGGGGAAGCTCCCCAAAAGCCTTGAGAACACCCCTTACCGTGATACCGCGCACACCGTGTTGCCGCCGCTATTCCTGATGGGGATCGTCCTCATGCTTGGCCTCTGGATACCGGCGCCCTTGCAGGACCTGCTGCACGAGGCCGCGGGACTACTTGGGGGTGGCAAATGAACCGCAAACTCTGCCTGCTGCAAAACGGCACCAGCGTTCCTCGCGCCGAGGTTCCGATCCTTTCCCGCGACGAGTTCCTGGACGAACTCCTTTGCGCCCTCGACCTCGGCTGGCGTGCCGTCTCCTATTTCGGGGTGCCGGAAGGGGTGTTCCTGAAACTCTACTGCCTGCTCTCCACCAAGGCGGACGCGACACTGGGAGTCATGAGTACCGTCGTCACCACCAGGATCTTTCCCTCCCTGGTGGCGTATGCCCCCCAGATGCACCTCTTCGAGCGCGAGATCGCCGAGCAGTTCGGGGTTGTCTTCGAGGGGCATCCCTGGCCCAAGCCGGTCCGCTTCCAAAACCCGATCGCCACGCCTCCCGGCCGCAAGCCGGAACTCCCCGAGAGGGTCGGCATCATGGATTTTTACCGGGTGGAGGGGAGCGAGGTCCACGAGGTGGCGGTCGGGCCGGTCCATGCCGGGATCATCGAGCCGGGGCACTTCCGCTTCCAGTGTTTCGGGGAAGAGGTGCTGCACCTGGAGGTCTCGCTCGGCTACCAGCACCGCGGCATCGAGCAGATGTTGCTCGGAGGTCCCCACCCGGTCACCTTGAAGCAGATGGAGACCGTCGCCGGCGACACCACGGTCGGGCACGGCTTGGCCTACGCCATGAATGTCGAGGCGCTGGCGGGCGCGCGGGTTCCCGCCCGGGCCCACGCCATCCGCGGCATCGCGGGCGAACTGGAGCGGCTGGCGAACCACACCGGAGACCTGGGCGCCATCTCGGGTGACGTCGGCTACCTGCCGACCGCATCGTTTTGCGGCAGGATCCGCGGCGAGTTCCTGAACCTGACCGCCGAGCTTTGCGGCAGCCGGTTTGGGCGCGGGTTGCTGGTCCCCGGCGGCGTCAACTTCGACGTGAGCCACGAACTGGCAGTCCGGATCGGCAAGCGGCTGCTGGTCGCTCGCGCTGAGCTCGCCAACGCCGTTCAGCTGCTTTGGGACACCCCGTCAGTCATGGCGCGACTGGAGGGAACCGGTGAGGTGACTGAACAGACCGCCGCCGAGGTCGGCCTGGTGGGTCCCGCCGCGCGGGCGAGCGGGCTGGACCGGGACATCCGTTCCGACCATCCCTACGGCATCTACAGCATGAGCCAGATCCCGGTCGTTACCGCCAAGTCGGGGGACGTCTACGGAAGGACACTGGTGCGCTGGCTCGAGATAGAGAAGTCGCTCGACTTCATTCAGGAACAGCTGGCGCAACTTCCCGGCGTGGCGATCCAGTATCCGGTCGGCCCCCTTGGTCCCGACCGGCTCGCCATAGCGCTCACCGAGGGGTGGCGCGGGGAGATCTGTCACGTAGCGCTCAGCGACGAGCGGGGACGCTTCGCCCACTACAAGATCTGCGACCCGTCCTTTCACAACTGGACCGGGCTCGCCATGGCCCTGCGCGGCGCCCAGATCTCCGACTTTCCGCTCAACAACAAGAGCTTCAACCTTTCCTACTGCGGGTTTGATCTGTAGCATTGCAAAAGTCGCGGGGAGAAGCGAAGGATGCGGCAGCGCTGAGTCGCGTGCAATGCGTGTCTACTTGACGGGGTAGCAGAACCTAATTACGAAGAGAGCTTTTCAGACAGGAGTCGCACCATGATCAAGGCCATACTCGCCCGCGTCAAGCAGGGGCACCGCACCATGCGCTACCCGGATGAACCGATAATCCTCCCCGAGCGCTTCCGCGGCTATCCCAAGCTGGAAACCGGCGCCTGTCCCCCGGACTGCCGCCTTTGCGCCGACGCCTGCCCGGTGGGCGCCATCAGCTGCACCCCCAAGCTCTCCGTAGACCTGGGGAAATGCCTTTTCTGCCCGGACTGCGTGGAGGCCTGCCCGCACGGCGGCATCAGCTACAGCACCGACCACCGGCTGGCGGTGAACCGGCGCGAGGATCTCCTGGTGGGTGCCGGAGACGAGCAGCGACTGGCGCAAGCCCTGCAGACCAAGATGCTCAAGCTGTTCGGGCGCTCCCTCAAGTTTCGCTCCGTAGTCGCCGGCGGCTGCAACGGCTGCGAGGCCGACACCAACGTACTATCCACCATCGGCTGGGACCTCGGGCGCTTCGGGATCCAGTTCGTGGCGAGCCCGCGCCACGCCGACGCCCTCTGGGTAACCGGTCCGGTGACCGAGCACATGCGCGAGGCGCTCCTGCTGACCTACGAGGCGATACCCGCGCCCAAGCTGGTGGTCGCCTGCGGGGCCTGCGCCATCAACGGCGGCCCCTTCATCGGTTCCCCCGAGGCGCACGACGGCGTGCAGGGGATGCTCCCGGTCGACCTTTACATACCAGGCTGCCCGCCGCACCCGGCGACCATTCTTGACGGGCTCTTGAGATTGCTGGATAAGATCAAATAATACGGCAGGAGAAACAGTTCATGGTTAAACAAAGGAAATTGCATATAGGCGGCCGAGTTGCCGCACCGGATTGGGAAATTTTGGATGCACTGCCGGGTCCCCATGTCGACCACCTCGGCAACGCAAATGACCTGTCCCGGTTTCCCAACTGCACCTTCAGCGACATTTACGCTTCGCATGTCCTGGAACACTTGGATTATCAAGGCGAACTGCAAGCGACCCTCAAGGAATGGCACCGGGTCCTGAAACCGTTCGGACGGTTGTATGTCAGCGTTCCCGATATCGATGTGTTGGCAAAACTGCTGTTGGCCAAAGACCAGTTGACAATAGATGAGCGCTTTCATGTTATGCGAATGATATTTGGTGGTCATGTGGATGCGTATGACTATCATGTCGTTGGGTTGAATGAAGGGTTCTTGCAGAAATTCCTGGGGGAAGCAGGATTTGACGCTGTAAAGAAAGTCGACTCATTTGAACTTTTCGAGGATACCAGCAATCTGGTATTCAAAGGTGAAAACATCAGCTTGAATCTTACAGCCAAAAAGAGTTTCGGTTCAAAGTGATTTGGATGTTACCGCACCAAGACTGAACCCAAGGGAGGAAGTAATGCCCCTTTTCGAGGATGTCCTGAGTCAGCAGCCGTACCCCTGTTTCAAGCTGGTCAGCGTTCCGGCAGTCCTGCAGTCTCGCTTGAAAAAGGGGATGCTCTGCCTTTACAACATCGACAGGCACCTTTTCGAGTTCCCGACGGTTGGGCAGTTCGACCATGCCGAGAAACTCTTTTCCCATCTCGACTTCGTCGGGTATTATTCGATCGATGAATTCAAAGACCTGGTGTTTGCCGCGCAGCTTCCGGTTAGCTGTCCTTCCTGTAAAGGACCGGCCAAAGACGCGGGCATGATTTCCTTCGAGTTGGAAGAGCCTGGCACGGTACCGGTTGAAGTCGTCAGCGGGGACACCGAGATTTTTGTCTGCGAGTTCTGCCACCGGCTCTTCGCGGTGATGCCGATCGTCTAATCCGTCCGGGATGCCTTGGGATGTAAAACCAAAAAAGAATTATGGGAGCGCAGACGCAGTATGAAGAAGCCGTTTTATACCTGGGAGGATGACACCCTGGTGCTTGATATCCTTGGCACCCCCAATGCCAAACGGGACGCCATCGGCAAGGTCAAGGGGCATCAGCTTTGTGTCAGTGTAACGGCAGTCCCGCGCGCGGGGCGGGCAACGGATCATATGGTGCGATTTCTGGCTGAAGAATTTTGCGTGTCAGTCAGCGACATCCTGGTTGTGTTCGGGCGCATGAATGTCAACAAACAGCTAAGAATTAAGGCGCCTAAGCGCCTGCCGACAGTCATCGGGCAACAGGAATTATACTAGTCCTGGTCGGCTGGTAACACAAGGTTCGTCGCCACTCTGGGGAGAACGTTGCGTTTCGCGGTGAATCCGCTCAACGGCGACCTACAAAGCACGCCTCAGGCTCATCTCGCTCTCTGCCCTCCCTTAGCTATCCTCTCTTGAACGCAGAATAAACCTGCCCTCAGCTGGTCTCAAATCTCTGTCAGTTCCCTCTCTAAGCTCCGCCTGGCCTGCCTTTATCGATAACCGATTGACTTGATAAACGACTGAGCGTATTTTTACCTATACTGTTAAATCATACATTAATTATTTTTTAATATTATCCGATTGTTTTGCCTGATCTCAACCCACTTACCTTTAACTCTTTGGGTCAGGTTGGGGGTCTACGTTAGCGCCGATTGTGAGGGCTGCAGGATGCCAATGAAAAAACTTCTTCTTGCAGCAGCTATCATTGCCGGTGGCTTACTATCAGTAGCGCTTTTTACTACTCGTGCGGATGCTGCGGGAAGTTCGACAGCCTTCTCTATTGCTGAGAAAGACCTCGTTCACTACTACGCGGTAAGCCCAAATCCGGCAGCCCCCTGTGCCAGTTTCACCTCTTCCGGCCTCCCCAAAAATGCCAGCTTCGACGCTGCGACCGGGCTCTTTACCTGGCTGCCGGATTTCGGCAGTGCCGGCAGTTATACGGTGGGCTTTGGGTGCGCCGATGACCCGGCGGCCCCCGGCACCCAGCAAATCCAGATCGAGGTCGCCCCGGTCACCGCGGTGAACCTGCAAAGCGGCACCCCCAAGGTTACCCTGGTCGTGGCCAAAACGCCGGCGAACGCCAGCCAGGACAATGACCAGAAAAGCCTCGCCAGCATGCTTGGCGTGTACGGCCTGACCGTGGCGCCGGTCGAGGACCTCGCGGCCGCCTTTGCGGCGGGAAGCGTCGGCGGGATACTGGTGGTGCCGTCCTATATGGCCCAGAGTCTGACGCCGGCGACCGTGCAACAGGTGGTAGCCTACGTCAACGCGGGAGGCTCGATACTGCTCTTTGGCAGGAGCCCTCTGAGCGAGGCGCTGGGCATTTCCTACTTCGGAGTGCCTCAGGTCGTGACCAAGTTCGTCGATTACCTGAACCCCCAGATTTCCCTTACCTGGAGTGCCGGCGAGACCGTGGAACCCTTCCTGAATCAGCTCTCGGACAGCATTCTGACCGCCGATCTGCAGACGCAGGAGCCGCTGGTCATCGGGCGCAATTGCGGCAGGGGACGCCTGCTCTATGTCGCCACGAGCTATTATGATCATTTTTCCGCCTACGGAACCAAGGGGCACCCCTACCTGCTGTACCACTTCATGGACGCCTTCCGTCTCAAACCGCAACTCTCGGCGGCCTCCATTGATGCCTACTTCGACCCGGGCAATTACGATTTGAGCAAGGTCTACATCGAGGACATCGTCCTTTCCTGGGCCGACCGCGGCATCACCACCGTTTATGCCGCAGCCTGGCATGACTGGATCAATGAACAGACCGGGTTGAAATGGACCTTCGGTTACGAGCACTTCATCGAAGTCTGCCACCTCTGGGGGATCAAGGTGTATCCTTGGTTCGCCATCCCCCACGTCAGCCAGGCGTTCTGGTTCACCAAGCCCGAGTGTAGGGAGCAGACTGCCGGAGCCGGTGAGACCTATGCCTTCTGGCGCCTCAACGTGAACCTGCAGAACCCGGACTGTCTCTCTCAGGTGCTTGTGGCAGTCGATAAGGTCCTGGACGATTACAAGTGGGACGGCGTCAACCTGGCGGAAATCTATTACGATTACGAGAAGTCGACCGATTTCTTCACCCCGATGAATCAGGATTTCCGCGACGGCTTTGCCGCCACCGAAGGCGGCTTCGACCCGGTTGCCTTCTTCAACCCCGATTCTCCCCATTATTATTTAAAAGATCCGGTATCCTGGGCCAGGCTGCTTCAGTACCGCACCGACCTGGTCACCGATCTGCACCAGACTTTTATGGACAGGATCTCTCAGAATTCGAACAGCAACGGCCGGGAAATTATGCTGACCGCCGTCGACAGTCTCCACTATGATTATCCGGACGTGAATTTCCCTCCCGGGTTCGAGGGCTTTTTTAATACCGGCGTCGATCTGCCGACCATTCTCCGGCGCCTCGGCACCATGGATTACCTGCTGCAAGTCGAGGACCCCTGGCCCCTTTGGAGTTCCAACCCTTTCCGCTACCAGGACTTTAAAAAGACCTATCAGTCGCTGTTTCCCGAGTTTCTGGCTGACGACAGCACCATCATGTTCGATGTGAACATCGTCAACAACGCTCATAATCCTTTGCTCGGGCCTCAGCCTCTTTACAACTTCCCCGCCGGCTTTCAGACCGGGCAGGAGTTCGCGCTGCTGCTGAAAAACATGATCACCGACAACCAGCGTCTGGCCCTCTTTTCCGAGAACAGCGTGGAGGCGGTCGACTCGGGGAGGCTTAAGTGGGCCTTGGCGGGTGACTCGGTTTTCAACCGGGCCGGAGCCAGCTCGGCCACCTTCAGCACCAAGAGGACCACCAAGCTGGAAGTGAATCCCGCCTATTACAGCGTCTACCTGGATGGCAAGATGTGGCCGGCCTGGACGGCTGTGGACAACTCGGTGCTGCTCCCGGTGGGAAGCCATCAACTCGACTACCATACCGATCAGATCTACACCGGAAACAAACTTTCCGGTATAAGCTGCTCCCTGCTGGACGCCGGAATCATCCCGGGCGGCATATCTGTCAGCTATAACTCACCGCACCAGAAGGCCGTATTGACCGTAGAGGCATTCGATAAGCTGGACAGTGAACCCTTCAGTATCAAGGTGGACGGCGCCGCGTACAACGCGACGGTGTACCCGTTTTACGGCCAGTACCGCGTGTTTCTCCCCAGAGGTAATCACACTGTGCAGATAGCAGTGGTTCATGTCCTGAACGCCGCCAACTCTAGCCTGGACGGCGCGACCGACATTTCACTCAATGCGCCGATCAGTGTGACTTTCAGTAATCCGATAGATCCGGCCTCACTGACAGCCGCGACTTTTGTCGTGAGAGACGCCGACAACAAGGTACTGACTGGCAGCATCAGCTATGACGCAAACAGCATGACGGCGACCTTCACGCCGGCCCTGCCGCTTGCCAGCGGTTCCGGATACAGTGTCACCATTTCCGGGGTAACCGACATCTTCGGCCACCCCATGGCGGCCGCAAAAAACCTGGGCTTTACCACGGATTCCTACGGCGACATCAATAACAACAAGAAAGTCGATATCGCCGCCGCCCTGAAATACCTGCGGGTCGCCATCGGCCTGGATCCGCAGCCCAATCTCAACCTCGCCCAGCTCATCATCGCGCCGATCAACCGTGCGACCGGAAAGCCCCAGCCGCAGGCCGGCCGCACCAAGGTGAACCTGCAGGACGCTCTTGCCGTGCTGGAAAGGGTGGTCGGCCTTTGGTAAGAAACTGCCTGACGGGAGCTCGTGGCATGAAGAAGATAATTGCGAGGAGTATCGGGGGGACTTTCCTGGCTGCGGCGCTGACTGCCTGTGGCGGCGCGGGGGGAGGGACGGGCGTGGTGTCCCAACCGGCGACCCTGACCGTGAAGCTGAGTAGCGTTGCCAAAGCGGGTGAAAATCCGCAGATCAAGGGCGTGGCGATCGAACTGCTGCTTCCCGCCGGGGTCACGCTGCAAACGGTCAGCGGCACCAAACAGACCGCCGACGGCGTGACGCGCTATTCCGGGGCCGCTCCCTTTGCCAACCTCACTTCACAGCTTTTCCCCCGGCCGCTTTTTGGCAGCTATTCGGCGAGTGCTTCGGGGAGAAACGCGGTAACCATAAGCTTCGCGGGACCGGTCGCCTTCGGCCCGGGAGAATTCGCCAGCCTGGTCTGCAGCGTCCCCGCGGGGGCGAGCGTCACAGCGGCAGATTTCCAGGTGGTGGATTTTCACGCTATCGGCGACAGCGCTACGGCGCTCGCCGATGATTTGAGCGCTCTCTTCGCTGCCCCGGTGCTGGCGGTCGTAAGGTAGAGTTTGCGAGTGCTGCGGACTAGGGTCGGGGTGCTTCTTAACTTAACGGCAGAGAGGCCCAGGGTGGGGATAGTTCTCGCCTTGAAGGCAGGTGGTCCGGCTTGGTCCCTGCGGCGGCAAAAGCACCTGCACGCCGGCCCTGCAGCGTAGGGGCGAATCTTGTATTCGCCCGCTTTTGAATCTGGTCAAGACATGCCAAACAGCTAAAACCGGGGCGAACACAAGGTTCGCCCCTACGGGGTCTGTGCCCCTGCGCCAGCAATCGCGCCACCTGGGGAGAAAGTTGCGTTTCACGATAAGTCCGTGCAACGGCAACCTACCAACAACATTTAAGAAGTTTAGCCGTAACAACATTCTGACCTGACGGAGCTCAATTTCGCCGGGCTGAAAACTGAAAGCTGTCGAGGAGTCCGTACCGCAATGGGTTTTACCTTTGTCGATTACTTTGCCTATGTGATGCTGGCCTTTAAGGCGCTGCTCTTTGCCGTGGCGGCCGTTTTCGTGGTCAGCGGCGTGGATGACCTCGTGGTCGACGTCATCTATTTCGTGCGCAGCATCTATCGGGCTCTTTTCATCCGCAGCCGCCACAAGCCG
>JGI24143J45723_1000992_pt1 | contig 14082 bp, 15 predicted proteins | sample BarGraIncu00432A_FD_45723 | JGI IMG/M metagenome (IMG submission 45723)
AGATCGAAAAATTCGCTAAACGATTTATATAAGCAACCTCGGATGTTTCGATAATCGAATGAAAGTATTTTATCCGCAACTTCTTTCAATGTCCGATAATCATGATGATAGAACAGATTCATCGCATAACTCAGCAAGTAGTTTAATTCATCNCCATCACCCTCTTTTACGTGTGGTTGATTTTCTGAAGACACACTAAAATCATCATTATATTCGTTTTTGAATTGCATTTCTTCACCGCAATTGAAACTTCTGATGGGCNCTTTNGTCATNATCGATCTCTCCTTTCAATCTTTACATTGTTAACTATAAAAGGAGATGTGCTTGAAACAATAAGATTGAAATCAATTTGTTTTTATAATAGAAAATCANTCGCATGAACCGAGTCCTTATTAAATCTNTTTTGATTTTTTAGTATTTATAGANTTTAGTGTATCACAAATCATATGCGCTAACAAGTTAAACCAATTTTAATAGAACTAATGAACACTTTTCTATCTATTTAGGATCGCCAGTAGTTTNTCTTCAGATTCCTTCAACATGTGCGTATATACTTTGAGCGTGATATTCACATCCGAGTGGCCAAGGCGTCGNGAGACTGCAACAACGTTCGCTCCATTTCCAATGAGGTAACTTGCATGCGAATGTCGCAGATCATGAATCGTGATTCTCTTAAGCCCAGATGCATCCAAGGCAGCTTTGAAACTTCGCTGTAGTGTACTTAAGCTCACCGGCTCCAGATCTCCAAAGAGATACAATGGGCTTCGTTCTAGAAGAGGTTTTAGCACTTCGAGTGTCTGATTATCCAGTTGGATCGTTCGACGACTAGAGACTGTTTTTAACGGTTTAACACCATTGATGTAATGCTTCATACTTTTATTTATACTTACTGATCCGTCATTGATGTCAGTAACCAACAGTGCCTTTGCTTCACCTAATCGAGCACCTGTGTGATACAAGAAGGTGAAGAAAGCCTTGCAAACATAGTTTTCAACAAACCCAATAAAATGGTCAAACTCTTCTGGTGTCCATATTGTGTAATCTTTGATATCGTCGCTATTGATCGGAATCATCATTAACTGTTTCGAGTTGTCCTTGAAATCATAGAAATTGTAACCAAACTTTGAGATCGACTTTAGCAATTTGATCGTCTTATTTTTATAGGACTTTGAATAATCATACTGCAAGATCTCATTGCGAACATTCAAGAAGTCCTTGGGTGTTAAACGTACTACTTTCTTATTGGCCAATTTCCCGAAGAACTGTTTATTCATGCGTCGATATTCATTCTCGGTGATCTCAGCGATCGAACCTTGCTTGTTTTTCATATACTCTTCAAAAAGATCACTAAATTTCAGTGAAGTATTGATCGCCTCTACTTTTGAACGGCGAACTTCTTCTTCATAATCCAGCGCATCACGTTTCTTCGCGAAGCCGCGCCGTGTCTTTGAAATGATCTTTCCATTTTCGCCACGTGTATTCATCTTACTCATCCAAGTCCCTGATTTTTCTTTGTAAGCCGCCATATGTTTTCATTCCTCCATTTTTTTGTTACAATGAAGGTACAACAAAGACCCATCCAGGTTTGGTTGTACCGCACTCCAGCTATCCCTCTGGAGTGTTTTTTATTTGACTAAAGTTCACAGTCTGCACTCACCCATATCAACCTCTTATGAGCTGAAATTCCGGTTCATTCTTGTTGATCAGTAAAGGCTTGTGTGTTGGATTATAACTTACATTTGCGGTCCATGACAAGTCCAATATGTCACGATACAGAGTAGAAGTAGATTTAGATTTAGAAGTAGAAAAAGAAAAAGAAAAGAAGAAAGATAAAACAAAACAGATAGTACTAATTACGCGCGCGAGGGAATGAAGAGAGTGAGAAAAATGAAGATAATCATGGAGAAAGAGATGAATTCGATAGCGAAATATTTGAGAACCAATGACTCAATTAATTATAAAATGGTAGTTGTACAAGTCGAAAGATCTCTTACTTGAACTCAAGACTTAAATCGATCTTGGAGTGACTGGATTAGAGCTTGAGGAATTTAAAGAACTCTTGGCGAAGATGGATACGACAACGGCAGAAGAAGATGATTTCGATGTTGAGACCGCGTACGAAGCGATTGAAGAGCCGAATGCTAGCGAGGGTACAATCTACACCCTTGGGAAAAATTTACTCTTGTGTGACGATTCTACGAACCTGTATGACGTCTTCATTTTGATGCATGAGAAAAAGGGGATCCTATTGTGACCGATCCTGTATGGATGGAAAGAGGGAATCGGTCACTTCTTTGTGAATGATCGAACTCAATCCACGATCTTCGATGAAATTAAGAACATCGAGAAACTAAAAAAAGAAGAGCTCGTTGAACTCCTCTCCAAATTCCTAGAACAAACCCAAATGACGATTTTTTATGAAAACAAACCGGTGAAGAGTGACCTACATCAAACATGAAGCCTGTATCGCTGATTGGACGTTTAATCAAGAACAGTAGTTTACGAGATCAGCTGGTTTATGAATCCTTCGTAGGCAGCGGTTCTACGCTAATTGCGGCAGATCAACTAGACCGGATCTGTTACTGCATGGAACTGGATCCAAGATATGTGGATGTGATCATTGAGCGATGGGAGACATTGACAGATTCAAAATCTGTACAACTCAATAATGCTTAGCAAATCTATCAGTCAAAGTTAGATAAATCAGATATAATATTCCCGAGGACTTGAGATTCTTCACTCCTACCCGAAGAACGCAAGTTCTATTTTTTTACGTAAATGGGCTTAAAAAGAGGGGTCGATTTTCTCGAAAAGTATCAATCCCTTTTTTCGTGCTCTAAACCCTTTATTTAAAGGCTATAACGCACTTTTCCGGCACGTAATATTTCCTTAGGGTTATATTGCAAAATAAATCAACAAAATTCCTTGTTGTTATAATAACTTTTATGCTACTATAATTTAAAGGAGAATATAACATGAAAAAGAATAAGTATCTACTTTTTGCGATTTCATTAATTATGTGTCTTTTATTAACTGGTTGTGGTGTTTCTAAGGAAAAACAGGCAGCGACTGATGCATTCAAAGCAGAAGTAAGCAGAATTGAAGCACAATTAACTGAACGAGATTCTGCAGTTAAATCAGCAGAAGCTATAATAACAGCTGGAAAACTTGGGATTGACTTAACATTAAAACCAACATTGGAAGCAGCGATTTCAAGTGCAAAAGCAATTACAGTTGAAATTCCGAAAATTCCCAGTGATGTTGAAAAGATCAATACAGCTACCGAAGGATTGAAAGCAATCGATAATTCTACTTCAATAAAAGCCGTTATTGATGCACAAGCAAATCTTGAGAAGAGTATAAAGCAGTATGAGCAAATGACTGCACCAAAAGAAGCATTTATTGTTGAAAGATTGAAAAATGTTGCAAATGTCGTTGAAGTTTCCGCAGTAACTGAGGACAATGATCCAAATGGAAACCTTAATAAAGCTGGAGGATATACAGCAAGTATTTATTTTTCAAATAAATTAGTTAATCAGTCTGAGGTTGATGGTAATAGTGTTATTGATAAAGGAACAGATTGTGGCGGAAATATTGAAGTTTATGCAACTGCAGATGAAGCCAATAAACGTAATACTTATTTGTCAAATTTTGATGGAACTATATTTGCATCAGGATCACATAGTGTTATTGGTACTGTGGTTATTCGAACATCCAATTTATTAAAGGCATCTGAGCAAAAAGCATTTGAAGCTAGTATTGTGGAAGCATTAACAAAACTTTCGTAGTAAATCTGAACCTAATATTGATTAATAGATATAATATTTGGAACCGAATTTGAAATGTTATTGAATGGATTTATTAGCCATAATGCTATAGTTTAATGCTTAAGTAAAAGAAGAAAATAATGCAAAAAAAGAGGAGTTGATTTTCTCAGAAAGCATCGATTCCTTTTTTTTTGCTCTAAACTCTTTATTTAAAAGCTATTTCGTACTTTTAAGTCACGTAATATTTTCTTAGGGTTATGTTGCATGAATTAATATGCTAGAATTATAATAAATATTGCGGGGGCACATAATGGGGGAACATAATGACTAAAAACAAGATAGACAGTAATCAGCTAGACGTTAGTATTAGTAATAATAGAAGCGTTATGCTATGTCCGACTACATCGATTTCGCTATTTATTGATTATGAAGAAATAAGAGAAATGAAACTTCACTGTAATGATGCATTTAGAGAGTTAATAAGCAGAAACGAAGACATTATTGAGTTCAAAGATGGTTTTAAGTTTTATTTAAATGATTCAGATCTTGAAATAATTGCAGCCGAGTTACTCAAGAATAATGGGATTGAGCAGTTTGATGCAAAAATTTCACGTGAACTTTATATTGACTACTTGGAAAAAGAATACGAGAAGCTCGCAAAGTCTATTTCGATTTCACTTGCTCCAGTCATCCAAAGGTTGAATGAATGGCAAAAACCCTTATTAGAGAGTATTTCAAAGTTATCTGAAGCTTTCAGCAGAAGTCCAATATTCGCCACTTTGACAAATCATGCAAACTCAAAAATGAAGAGTGTTTTTGTTGAGAGTTTGAATGAATTCATGATTAAACACAACGAAATTATGTCTAGCATTGATAAAGCAACCTTAATAGCTTTAAAGTACGACTGGTTTATATCACACAATGTTTTACGAAATGATAAGTTATTTAACGATATTTTAGAATTGGGTCGTAAAGGGGTTTCTCAACAGGAATTTGACTCGATATTTACTGGATATTTTGATGAAACACGGATATCTAGAATGATCGATCAAATTGTCGATCATCATGATGGAAAGAAGTTCAAAGATATATTGAACGAAATAAAGATTGGATATAATGAAAAATTATACTATTTAGTAATCCCTGCAGCTTTAAGTGTACTGGAAGGAATTGTAGCTTCATACAAAAAGCATACTGGAAGAATGAAACAAAAGAAATATGAAACCTTTCTTAATGAAATACTTGATAGAAAGAGTTTCCACGGAATAAAGGACTTAGTGTTGATCAGGGTTTTGGCTCAATTTGAACATGGTCAAGAGATCGAAACACCTTTGAGTAGACATGCGATTTTGCATGGAGCTGATTCAAAATATGGCACTCAAGAGAATTGCATAAGATGTGTGCTAATAATTAATGAAATTGTATATGCAATGAACACAAAAGAACAACAAATTAGTAGTTAGTAACACTTCTCAACTTCGGTACATACCGAAGTTTTTTTGTATGTTACCGTTTCACTGTAATGAGGTGATACTTTGGCAAAAAGCAAATGGGAATCTGTTCAAGCCAAATTGCACCTGATCGAAAAGTGGGCAAGAGATGGATTGCGCGAAGATCAAATAGCAAAAAATCTTGGAATTTCTGTGTCGACACTTGAAACTTATAAAAATAATCATCTGGAAATATTGAAAGCCTTAAAAAAGGGAAAAGAATCGCTAATCACAGAATTAGAGAATGCGCTGATCAAGAAAGCACTTGGGTATGACTATGAAGAAAAGAAAGTCTACACCAAAACTGAAAGCGGTCAATCGGTGACTTATACCGAAATCACGAAAAAACATCAACCTCCAGATACCGGAGCACTCTTCGGACTTCTGAAGAATAAAGATCCTGAACATTACTCGGACAATCCTCAGATGCTGCAACTCAAAAAACAAGAGCTAGAACTGAGAGAACGGCTGGCCAAGCAAGGGGACTGGTAATGGCAAAGTACCAAGTATTGTCTGACTTCTATAAGAGTCCTGAATGGATCTCCTTAAGGAAGCAACTAAAGATCCAACGTAGCAGTGCTGTTAAAGGGCTAATATGTGAGCACTGTCATGAACCGATCTTACGAGACATCGACTGTATCGGGCACCATATCCAGGAACTCACTCCTCTGAATGTCAATGATGCAAACATCAGTTTGAATCCAAAGAACGTGCTGTTAGTACATCATCGCTGTCATAACGCGATTCACGAACGCTTTGGACAAGCAATGACACAGCGAGTCTATATCGTCTATGGTGCACCACTGTCAGGCAAGACAAGCTTCGTACGTAGTAGCAAGGGACACAAGGACTTAGTCCTGGATCTCGATGAACTCTATCAAGCAATCACATTGTTGCCTGCCTATGATAAACCAACAGAACTGGTGATGAATGTCTTCCGCTTACGAGACAGTCTGCTGGATCAAATCAAAATACGCTTAGGAAAGTGGCAGAACGCCTGGGTCATCGGTGGTTATCCACTGCAATCTGAACGACAACGACTTGCCACTGCACTAGGTGCTGAGTTGATCTATGTCGAAGCGACTGAAGCTGAATGTCTGTCTCGATTATTTAATGATACGGATAAACTGCCGTTCCAAAAGGAATGGCAGAAATATATCCACGATTGGTTCCTTGCATTTCGGCCGGACTCCCCCCGGTCGAGATGTAAGGACAATCAATTGGGAACTGGACAAGGGACAACGTTTCCATGCAGTCCAAAAATTTGAGATTTCTTCCCAAGTTTTGGGAAAAATCACGAAAATCTTCAAAATCAATCAATGATTTTTTTGGTATAGATCTTAATAAAATAGACGTGGTATCTATAATAATCTTTGGTGCAAACGATTTTGAGCGTAATTCTACCTTGGATTTTTTAGCTCATTTGCTCTCGAAATATTTTGATAAAATGACATGTGTATTATAAATCATCTAATCTCTATGAACAGACCGGAATCTAAAATGCTTCTATTTTCTACTAAATTTCTCTATGAAGGTTATAAATTGCTCAAAGGAAGTGATATTACGATATGCTTGATTCCAATCTTCTGATGTAAAGATTTGAAGCACAGTTTGAAAAAGTCGTTTGAATTCATTTCTGTTTTCATTTGAAATTGCTAGCAACAATACAACATTAATAGTATTCTCTCCCCATTTAGTCTTGCTTTTGACGATTGCCACTGCAATTGTTGTCGTTTCTGCATTAAGTTGCATAGAGTGTGGAATGGCAACATTACTGAAAGATGTGCTTGATAATTCCTCTCGATATAGAACCTCACTTGTAAAGTCATGCGAGACTACATTGTTTTGAATTAGTTTTTCAGCAAGGTTGCTAATTATGTCTTCGCGGGATATTTTATTTTCCAGAATTAAAAAGTTTTGAGGTCTAAACAATAAGATTAGGTCACTTCCATCAACTTTATATTGCTTTTTTTGAATTAAATTGATGCCTCGCAAGATGTTGTCATGGTCTGTTTGATTTATAAAAGGAGAGATTACGAGAGTTTCAATACCATATGAATTAGATAACATGGAAGTCGATATGATAAATTTGAATTGGATTTTTAGATCAATTTGTGATTCATCGCTATAAGTTGCCAAGATATCCAGATCATTACTAAAACTCGAATTTATATGTTCTAATAAGAGTTGTTTTAAATTGTAATAATCAGGGAAAACCACTATACAAGGTATTTTATGCTTATAGCCATTTTCGATTGACATACCAACATGGAGGGCAATAAATGAAATGTCATGATTATCTAATTTAATTTTGTACTCGTTGACTATTAGATCAGCAATGAACACAGAGATATCAAAAACAAGAGGATAAGAATATTTGATACTAGAAAACAGCGGATTTATAATGCGCTTATGTGACTTCAGTAATTGATTCAGGTGAAGCGAAAAACGCGTTACAAAGTCCACGTTATTTAGGTCGATGAAATAACTATCATAAACATTTTTGATTATTGAATATACGAATGAAATCGTTGTATTAGGAATGCTCAACTTGAGTGATTCTAGAGAAAGTTGCGACACTTCAAATTCTTTGACATTGATTGCTAAAAGCAGAGAATACTCATGAATCTCACGTTCATTAAATTGAATTTCATATAATTTTGATACTTCATTAGTTATTCTTGATGCAATGGAATACATTGGATCATTTTTTTTGTAATTTTTTATTTGATCACTCGTGTCCTCAAGATAAGTCTGTTTATTCTTAATTCTGTCCATCGCAATGCATAAATGCAATATCAAATCCAATAGTCCGAAGTCATTAACATAGAGACCCTCTTGCAAAACCATATTGATAAGTATCGAACGAATTTTATAAACATTAAAGTCTTTAAATGTCTGACTCAGAATGTTCAAATTCAATAGTCCGTCTTTTACTTCTCCATAAATAGTATCTTTAGCTAAACTTCGAATGTTTTTTTCTTCCCCTTTTAAAAAGATATGATCCTTCTGTTTATAAAGAGTTATTTCGTATCTTTCCAATATCTTCCTTAGACTCACCAACTCAGTATTTAATGTTGATTCACTTATGAAGAGCTCTTCAGCAAGAGAATAATAATCAATGTTGTTTTTCGAAGTTAGGAACTTATTGATTATATATTGAACGCGAGAATCTTGTGAGTCTTGATCTACTTGTCCTGCTGTGTGAAAATCGAGAACTACTTGTTTCACATCGTCTCGGTAATTGGAATCGATCATGTAGCCTCTATTTGAGGATAGAATAATAGGCTGATAAATATTAATGTCTTTAACGACATTTCTTAGGAGACGAATTGAGCAACCGCAATTATTCGTGATTTCGTTTGATGTCGTCCATTCTGTCTTTGAAAGAAGGAAGGTCAAAACTTTGATAGACGTGCTGTTCATAAGGCTCCTTTCTTTTCAATAGATAGATAAATTCTAGAAGCTTAACCTAACATTATTATGATACAACATGATCACTAATACTATTGTCTTTAGTCTAAATTCGTAAATTTAAACAAAAGTTGCAAAATTGAACTGCAGTTAGTAGATTCTTCGTTTTTAGCGAAGAGCGAGTGATTAGTATAGGTCAATTCCCCAAAATGATTACTCTATAAATCATTCTATAGAATTATCCGCAAGTTTGCAGTTTCAAATGTGCACAGTCTCTGTGCACTATGTGATTTGATGCGCATTAACGAGTGATGGATAATGAAATTATAAATGGAAAGTGAGTTGCTCAAATGTTGAACATTACAGATCTTATTCGTGAAGGGCAATTATTCCATGAGGATTACTCATCACGTACTGAATATTTCAATGATATATCTAGCCGTCTTTATGACTTGGAAATCGTAACAAAAGACTTCAAGGAAGCACTTGAAATAAGAGAATTGAGTTATCCGACGGGATTGATTACAAAATCACTTACTGTTGCATTACCGCATGTAGATAGCAAGTACGTTAAGAAAAACGCGGTTTATATCACATGTTTTAAAACACCTGTTACATTTCATAGAATGGATGATGTTAGGAGTGAGGTTCCTGTTTCGATAAGTTTCCTAATGTTGATTAAAGATGTCGACTCGCATATGAAAGCTATTCAGCAAATTGCAATAATTCTTCAAGATGAAGATATTCTCGAGGGAATATATGAAGCCAAGGATAAAGATGAAGTGATCGCACTGATCGAAGGGAAATTTCAATGGAACGAATGATTGAAAACATGATTCGACTAAGCAATTTGATTGGTATTATTTCGCGTGAACATGATATCGCGAAAGATGCTAGACAATACTTCAATACTTTAGGGTACGAAGTATACACAGATCCGATAGGCAATGTTATTGCCCATCATAACCCAAATATCGATGAAGTTCGAGCAAAAGTGCTTCTATTTGCTCATATGGATGAAATAGGGTTTATTATTCGGAAAATTGAAAAAGATGGTTTCATCAGATTTGAACGTATGGGAGGAGTAAATACACAGATTTTACCGGGGACAAAAGTCAAAATTATGGGATCTAAAGGACCTGTGGAAGGCGTAATTGGAGTAAAGTCACATCACTTTATGCCAGCGAACGAAAAATTTATTATTCCACAGATTCAAGATATGTACATTGATGCTTTTACAGATTCGTCTGAAGAGTTGAAGGAATTAGGAGTTGAAGTCGGTACCTTGATTTGTTTAGAAGGCGAGGCAAGAATCCTTAATAAAAAATATCTTACAGGTAAAGCACTAGACAATCGGGTTTGTATGGCAATTCTGTATGAATTGGCAACCTTAGTTAAAGAGGTCAATTTCAACTATGATCTGTATTTCTGTTTTCCCGTTTTAGAGGAATTCAATATTCGTGGAATCCTCCCGATCGTCCGAAGAATTAAACCAGATATTTCGATTGGGTTAGATATCACTCCTTCTTGCGATACACCGGATTTAAACTATAACGACATTGCTCTTGGACAAGGCCCAGCGATCACTTGTATGAATTTTCATTCAGGGGGAACACTCGCAGGAGTTATTCCTGATAGAGATCTATTCGAATTAATAAAGCTTTCAGCACACAAAAAATTGATTGATTTACAATATGAAGTCTCACCAGGAGTAATTACCGAGAATGCCTTCATTCTCTTTGAAAATGAAGGGGTTAAGGTCGCAAATTTATCTTTGCCGACTCGATATACTCATACTCCAAACGAAACAATCATGCTCCAGGATGCCGAAAATATGGTTCGACTTTTAGGTCAACTTCTAGAAGTTGATTTAAGAGACTATATAGCTGGAAGAAAGGAGGGAAAATGAAAACCATCATAGTGGCATGTGGGGCTGGTGTAGCAACCTCAACGATTTTAAGTAAAAAAATCGAAGAATTGCTTGAGAAGAATCGCATTGATTGCAAGATTATTCAATGTAGTTTGAATGAAGTTTCAATTTATGTTGACCAGGCAGATCTGGTGGTTAGTTCAATGCAAATCCATCAGAATCTTAAGATTCCAAAGATTTTAGGAATTGCATTTCTAACTGGAATTGATGAAGAAGGAGTTTCACAGCAGATCCTAAAAATACTTCAAAACTAAAGGAGAAAGTAACTATGGAAGCAGTTCAACAAGTATTTTCATACATTAGCGGGTTAGGCAACTATCTATTAATTCCAATCATGATTTTCCTCATCGGTTTATTCGTTAAGCTTAAACCCATCAAAGCGCTTAGAGCTGGGTTGACCGTTGGTATTGGATTAGTAGGATTAGATCTTGTATTAGGTCTGGTTTGGACAAATATTGGTCCGGTTGCCAATTTACTGGTAGAAAGATTTGGATTGAATTTGACAACGATCGACACTGGATGGGGAACCGCTGCCGGTTTAGCTTTTTCAACATCAATCGGTGCTTTCATTATTCCCTTCATTCTTCTAGTTAACATTGCGATGTTAACGCTCAGAGCGACGAAAACGATGAATATTGATATTTGGAATTACTGGCACTATGCATTTAGTGGGGCAACGGTCTACCTGTTGACTAATAACATTATCTATGGCTTCATCGCTGCAGCTGCACACTGCATTATTTCACTTATCATCGCTGACAGAACAGCTGAAATGGTTCAAAAAGAAATGGGTTTACCTGGGATTTCGATTCCACAGGGCTATGCGGTTTCAACCGTTCCAGTCTTTATGATTTTAGAGAAATTCTATAATATGATTTTGCCGAACAAAGAAGACAAAAAAGAATCGAATTTTAGCAATGTTGAAAACAACGCTTTCTTATCCGTTTTGAAAGAACCAATTTTCCTTGGTATGATTATTGGGTCGCTTCTTGGATTTGCAGTAGGATATAATGTTGCAGCTGCTCTCAAACTAGGTGTATTTATGGCAGCTCTTCTGTTCTTATTGCCGCGCATGATTAAAATTCTTATGGAAGGATTAATTCCAATCAGTGATCAAACCAGAGCCTACATGAGCCAAAAGTATAATGGACAACAATTCTACATTGGGCTAGATTCAGCAGTGTTACTTGGTCATCCTACAACAGTCGCAGTCGGATTACTGCTTATTCCAATTACTTTAGTTCTTTCGATGATCATTCCTTGGAATAGAACATTACCTTTAGGAGACTTAGCAGCGACAGCATTCTTCGTATCAATGGCTAGCGTCATTCATAAGGGTAAATTCTGGCGTACACTGGTAAGTGGTACGATCATGATGGTTATTGTATTATCAGTTGCGACTTTCTTTGCTCCTCAATTAACCCAATTTGCTACTAATGGTTCAGTAGCAATCCCTGCAGGAGCAGTCCAAATTACAGCACTTTCAGCCGGGAATATGATTGCTTTGATATTATATGCCTTATCATCAATTGGAATATTTGGTGTTTTGATAATTGTTTTAGGGATGGTTGGATTAATTTATATGGGACGTACTTATCTCGCAAAACAGCGGAAATTGAATACTGTTGAGTTTACGGGAGCCAATGCTTCGGATTATATCAATAAATAGTTTGATTATTGATTAGCTCTTGAATATATTCAATTTCAGGAGCTAATTTCTTTCTTTATCGACTATAGGAGGTCACAAACATGTGGACAGAAGATCTTTTTAAAACAAAAAAACCAATTATCGCAATGTGTCATCTCGACGCACTCCCAGGCGATCCGTACTACGATTCAAAGGGTGGTATGCAAAAAGTTATAGAACATGCCAAGGCAGATTTACTTGCATTGCAAGAAGGTGGAGTTGACGGTATTATGTTTTCCAACGAATTCTCCTTGCCATATTTAACCGATGTTAAAACCGAAACAGTTGCGGCAATGGCATTTATTATTGGACAAATAATGCCCTTAATCAAAATTCCTTATGGCGTGAATGTTCTATGGGATCCGAAAAAGTCGTTGGACTTAGCAATTGCGGTCGATGCAAGTTTTATCCGCGAGATTTTCACTGGTGTCTATGCGAGTGATTTCGGATTGTGGAACACGAATGTCGGAGAAACTATTCGCCACCAATACAGGATAGGTGCACAGCATGTAAAATTGCTTTTCAATATTGTACCTGAAGCAGCGGCTTATCTAGGAGAAAGAACGATTGAAAGTATCGCAAAGTCAACTGTTTTCAATAATCGCCCAGATGCTTTATGCGTATCGGGTTTAACAGCGGGTGTTGAAACTGATGCAGCGATTCTAAAAAGAGTCAAAGATGCAGTTCCAAATACAATCATCGTAGCAAACACAGGTGTTAATCCAAAGAATGTCATTGATCAATTGTCTATTGCTGATGTAGCGGTTGTGGGAACAACCTTCAAATTTGATGGTAAATTCGAAAACCATGTCGATGAAAGCAGGGTAAAGTCGTTCATGGAAATCGTTAAGCGTTTCCGCGATGAACTCTAGAATAAGTATCGTTCCCTCTATCGCATCCTCCAACCTTGCTAATATAGAAGAGGAAATCAGAAGAATCGGAAATAATTATGACAATTTGCATATCGACATCGAAGATGGAAATTTCGTTCCAAATATTACTTTTGGGATTGGCATGATAAAAGCGATTCGAAGTATCACTTCAAAACCGTTTTCAGTTCATTTGATGGTTAGTGATCCTGCGATTTATTTGGATGATTTATTGAAACTAAATTGTTCGCATATATTCATTCATGTAGAGAACCAACAGTATATTAGGCCATTTCTATATAAAATAAGACAAGCTAAAGTCAAAGCGGGGATTGCGCTTAATCCAATCTCAAATATTGGGAACTATGAATATTTACTTGATGATGTAGATAGTATTATGTATATGACCAGTGAACCGGATGGGCGGAATCAACAATTTAATCCGAATATACTGAATAAACTGAAGATATTTCCAAGAATTGAAACTTGGGTTGATGGTGGAGTAAAAACAGATGTTCTAGATGTTCTTCAACAAAAAGGTGTATCGACTGTTGTACTTGGAAGGGAAATCTTCAATCATCAAAATCCAGAAAAACTCTTGTCGGAAATCAACACCTAACATATGAAAAATCCTAGTTATGATTAGACCCCTGTCAAGTGGACAAGGCAAATAAGTAAAGTTTTTCGATGACTCATTCATTAGAATGGGTCATTTTTTACTATGCATTTAGACTATGTGTTTGTTTGGAATTGAGGGATTCGTAATATTTAACGATCTTCTTATTTTCTTTGATTGGGAATTGAGGGATCGTTGCTCCAGATAGTGCTGCCTTGCGTACGGCCATAGGAGTCTGATCTATGAAGCGTTCCTGTAGGCGACTATGATTATAAAAATGTATGTACTTCTCAATCGCTACTTTGAGTG
>JGI24143J45723_1000993_pt1 | contig 14077 bp, 11 predicted proteins | sample BarGraIncu00432A_FD_45723 | JGI IMG/M metagenome (IMG submission 45723)
TGAGAATGTAGGTATGCAGATGTAAGCCTGACTGACAGGGAGGTTGGGCAGTGGCTTGCTAAATTAAATAACTAACAGCACACTCATGGTCAAACGCGCAGACAAATACAGCTGGAATATCGGCACTTTACCGCCACCCATCGATCCCCATAGTTTGGTGAAGCACAAGATCGTGCGCGGTTACTTGGAACGTTACATCCAGGTACTGATGAGCAACTACAACATGGAAAAGCTCACGCTGTCCATTGTTGATGGATTTGCTGGTGGAGGCGAATATTCATCAGAAGACGGGTCACAGTTTCATGAAGGGTCACCGCTAATTGCGCTGACAACCATTGCAGCTAAAGAAGCCGAACTTAATGTCGGTCGCTCAAAGCCTCGAAAGGTTGATGCAAAGTATTACTTTGTTGAAAAAATCAAGTCCAACTTCAACTACCTTGACCAGTTACTGCGTGCTCGGTTTCCCGCATCAAGATTTGGCTCTGACATCGAGTTGCTGAACGGTACATTTCAGGATAAGGCGAGCGGGATCATTGCTGACATTCACCGACGCGCTGGGGGCGATAGAGCAATTTTTCTTCTTGATCAATATGCCTATGATCAAGTGACAGGGCCAATGCTGAAATCTATTTTCACACAGGTAAAGGGTGCAGAGGTCATTCTGACATTCGCCGTTGACTCCCTGATTTCGTTTCTCGCTGACAACAAGGCAAGCCGTGCAAAGTTGGCGCAAATGGGAATGGACGCACACATTGATTGGGTCGCACTTGAAGAGTTGAGGTCAGCGCCACCGGCAACGTGGCGAGCAGCCATTCAACGTAACCTAGCCAAAGGCCTTATTGAATCCAGTGGTGCAAAAAACTTCACCATTTTTTACATCACGCCAATGGGCAACACCTCTTGGACATATTGGTTCATTCATCTCTCAAATAGTGCCAAGGCACGTGATGTCATGATGGAACTTCATTGGCAGTCTGCCAATCACTTCTCGCACTACTTGGAACCTGATATTTTCACGCTCGGGTATCAAGCGAACCTCGACCGAAACGCCACCATGCAGGATGCACTTGAATTGGGGGAAAGTCATCAGTTTGATGCATTAGCAGCCAACCGCTGCAAAACTGGGTTGACGGAGAAATTGGTGCCCGCTATTTACGATGGAAAGCCAACCCAATTTTTTCAATTGCTTGACTCAATGGGCAGTCTGACTCCCGCCACGGCTGACATGATTCGTGATGCTATAGACCCAGCGATCCGTTGCGGTGACATATTAGTGACCTCGCCGGAAGGGGTTAAAAGAGCCAAAGGGCATTCCGTGAAAGCGAATGATGTCTTGGAGCCTTCGCCTCAAATGACACTGATTTCCTTACCTGGTATGGGCTACAGCCAGTTGTAGCCTTTCGACTTTTTCAAAGTGAAGTGGCCGCTTGGGGCGTTTGGTTGTGGAGTCCAAATTGATGACCTGTCCACTGGCAATTAAACGCGATAAAGATGTTTGAAGGGTGTCCGGGAACCAGTCAGTTTCTTCGAGAATATCCGCAAATTCAGTTTGACCAATAACCTGCATACCAGTGGATAAAAGATTCACCCAGTAAGCATCAACGGCTGCTTCATCAACAATTGACGGCTCAATGTTGGTGTCTGGCTCGTCTGAAAACATGTCACGAACACGAGATTGCTCCTCCCGCTTGTCAAGTTTTTTTGTAGCGCGAATTTGCTTTTGAATCAGGTCAATTCCCTGTGAAATCTCCATGAACTCAATCAAGCCTTTTGGATGAGAGGTTAAGTAGATTAAATGATATTTCGGGCGCTCTTTACTCGGGTCCATCACTCGAACGTAGCCAGTGCGTGGACGATATTCGTTTTTTGTTGGCGACGGCACCCGACTTTTGATCCCATAACGATAGCTGTTCAGAAGCAGCTTTTCTCGTTCGTGTGGCAAATGCCCATTAAGGGCTTGAACCGTGTCGCGAGATGTGCCCAGAAAGGCGGCAATTTCTGACTCCCAATCGGTCATCGCAGCGGTTCGATTGATAAAGTCGTAGATGAAGTTGATCAGAAATTCAGACCGTGGTCTTTGAAGCAAGGGACGCAATTGATCCACGCCGACATCCTTCCATCCTTTGGGATCGATGAAGAAAAATACAAAAGCTTGGCCACCACACCAAGTCAATATGTCGTCGCGAAGATCTAAAAAATTCCCTTGGAGGCATTTTGAATTTACGCCTTCGGGTGTGGATGCTTGGAGGTAAGCGGACAACCGTTTGAATGCGCTTGGATTTTTTTCGATGTACAGCGCACGTATGTTCGCCTTAACACCCAAGCTCAATAGCTTTTTGCGACACGAATCCATGGTCTGCAACGAAATGGCAATCGAAGTGCTTGCCATTGATTCTGACTCATCACCCCAAGGGCCCGCAAAGCAGTCAACGTACCCGATTTCCACAATCCGCTCGCGTTTGGCACTCATGCCGATGATAAGGATGAGCTTTTCAAGATAGGCTTCGAGCAACTTATGCTTCACCAGTGCCTGCTCGCGGCCAATGTAGGTGTCAGGGATGAACTGTTGGATTCGAGTCATATTCACTGTAGATCATAAATGGCTATTGCATATTGGTTTGTAGCTAGCAGGATAATTGATGCTGGCATTTGTCTGAACGATCAGGCACAACACTTCCAAAGCAAAAACATTCCAACGGGCGGCTATGAGCGTATTGACGGACATCTTGGATACCTTTCGTAAAACAGCCCACACAGAGCGGGAAAAAGGCATTTATTTCGAAAATCTGGCGAAGCTGTATTTTCAGAATGAGCCACGCTACAAAGACCTGTACAGCGACGTTTGGTTATGGGAGGCATGGCGTGCAGACTGGATACAGTCTGGGCACGCTGATCCGGGTACAGACACGGGCATCGACTTGGTTGCCAAAACTCACGGCACCAACGAGTACCACGCCATTCAGGCCAAGTTTTACGACTCAGACAGCACCATCTATAAGAAGATGGTCGATTCGTTTTTCACGGCATCCGGCAAAAAGCCATTCACCCACCGCCTGCTGATTCTTTCAACCGACAAAATCAGCCCCCACGTGGACACGGCCATGCAGGGCCAGCACATCCCCTGCCAAAAAATCACCCTGTCCGACTTGGAAGACAGCAAGATTGACTGGGCCAGTACGTTCAAGCAAAAGGCCGTCCAGTTCAAGGAACGCAAAGAGCCACGACCCTACCAAAAGACGGCCATCGCCAATGTGGTCGAAGGACTGAGCCATGCTGACCGTGGCAAGTTAATCATGGCGTGCGGTACGGGCAAGACGTTCACGTCATTGCGACTGGCCGAGCAAATGGCCGGAGCGGGCGGGCGTGTCCTATTTCTGGTGCCGTCCCTGTCATTGTTGTCACAGACCCTGACCGAGTGGACGCAGGAAACCGCGACCCCCATGCACAGCTTTGCCGTGTGCTCAGATAGTGAAGTCGGCAAGGGCCGCGACAAGGACGACGATTATCAGATGCTGGTGCACGAGTTGCAGTACCCAGCCACTACCAACCCAAAAATGTTGGCCCATGAAGTCACCAAACGCCATGATGCCCAGCACATGAGCGTGGTGTTCTCCACCTACCATTCCATTGACGTCATCTCGCAGGCTCAAAAACTGCATGGGCTTGCTGACTTTGACCTGATTATTTGTGACGAAGCCCACCGCACCACGGGTGCAAACTTTGATGGCGATGACGAATCCGCGTTCGTCAAAGTCCACAATCAGGACATCATCAAGGGAGCCAAGCGGGTTTACATGACCGCCACGCCCCGTGTTTATGGTGTTGCAGCCAAAGTCAAGGCGGAAACCGACAGCATCGTTCTCTATGACATGAACGACCCCGCCTATTTTGGCGAGACGCTGCACACCCTGTCATTTTCTGAGGCGGTTCACGTCCTCAATATTTTGTGTGACTACAAGGTCATTGTGCTGACCATCAGTGAAGACCACATCAGCAAGCACCTGCAAAAGAGTCTGGCCGACGAAAACAACAGTCTTCGGGTTGACGATGCCGCCAAAATTGTCGGCTGCTGGCGGGCACTGTCCAAACAGGACACCCAAGACGACCTCAGCCACGACCCCGACCCGATGCAACGAGCCGTGGCATTCTGTCAGGTCATTGAAGTTAATAAGGGAGCCAAGACCCACAAGGTCAGCAGCAAAAACATTGCGTCCATGTTTCAGGCCGTGGTCGAGGAATACCGCAGCGAGTTGCTGAAAGAAAACCCCGACAACCACGACGCTATCAGCCAATTGGTTTGCGAAGCAGCCCATGTGGACGGTGGCATGAATGCCGCCCAAAAAGGGGCCAAGCTGGATTGGCTCAAAGCCGATATTCCTGACAACACCTGCCGAGTGCTTAGCAACGTGCGTTGCCTGTCAGAAGGTGTTGACGTGCCAGCCCTTGACGCAGTGCTATTCCTGACCCCCCGTAACTCACAGGTTGACGTGGTGCAGTCCGTCGGGCGTGTCATGCGAAAACCCAAGGATAGCAAGAAGAAGCTGGGTTATGTGATTTTGCCCGTGGTCATACCCGCAGGCATGCAGCCAGAAGACGCACTCAACGATAACAAGACTTACAAAGTGGTATGGGAGGTGCTGCAAGCCCTGCGCTCACACGACGACCGTTTTGATGCCATGATCAACAAACTTGACCTGACGGGGCAGGATAAGTCCAAGATGGAAATCATCGCCATCACCGACACCATCAATGTGAAGGCAAAACCGAAAGCTGGTGCCCCCAATGTCGCCAAGGTGAACCAGGCAGCCAAAAAGGCCAAGGGCGGCCAATCTTTGGGACAGACAGCACCAGTGCCAGCAGCGACACCCACTCAGCAAGACTTTGAGTATCACGTGGGCCAAATTGAGCGAGCCATTGTCGCCAAGGTGGTGCAGAAATGTGGCAACCGCCTGTATTGGGACGAATGGGCAACTGACATTGCCCGCATTGCACAGACCAACATTAGCCGTATTACCGCCATTCTGGACAGGCCAGAAAACACCGCCGAGATTGCCGCCTTCAACAGCTTTTTGAAGGAACTGCAAGACGACCTGAACGACAGCATCACCCGCGATGAAGCGATTGAAATGCTGGCACAGCACATCATCACCAAGCCCGTGTTTGATGCCCTGTTTGAAGGGTACAGCTTCACGCAGCACAACCCCGTGTCAATCGCCATGCAAGGCGTGCTGGAAGTGCTCAACGAGCACAATCTTGACAAGGAAGCCGAGACACTGGAACGCTTCTATGAAAGCGTGCGGATGCGGGCCGCAGGTATCAGTGACCTCAAAGCCAAGCAGAAAATTATTGTTGAGCTGTACGACAAGTTTTTTAAGAACGCTTTCCCGAAAATGACGGAGCGGCTGGGCATCGTGTACACCCCCGTCGAGGTGGTGGACTTCATTATTCACAGCGTCAATGACATTCTGAAAAGCGAGTTCGGTCAGACACTGGGCAGCAAGGGCGTTCACATCATTGACCCGTTCACGGGTACTGGCACGTTCGTTACCCGCCTGCTGCAAAGTGGCTTGATTAGCAAAGACGAACTGGCGTACAAGTTTCAGAACGAGATCCATGCCAATGAAATTGTGCTGCTGGCCTATTACATTGCGGCGATCAACATCGAGCAGGTTTACCACTCCATCATGGGCGGTGACTATGTGCCGTTTGGCGGTATCTGTTTGACGGACACGTTCGCACTGTACGAAAAAGACGATTTGGTTAGTGCGGTGCTGGCGGACAACAGTAGCCGTCGCCGGAAACAGAAGAAATTGGAGCTTCGCGTTATCGTTGGAAACCCACCGTATTCGACGGGTCAAAGAAATGCGAACGATGATGCCGCCAATATTGAATACAAGCATTTGGATAGGTCAATCGCAGATAGTTATGCAAAGCACTCAACTGCGACGCTGCAAAGAAATCTTTACGACAGCTACATTCGGGCCATCCGCTGGGCTAGTGACCGGATTGGTGAAAGCGGGGTCATCGGGTTTGTCTCAGGTAGTGGATTTATCGAAAAGCCTGCGATGAGCGGAATGCGTAAGTGTTTGTCGGAAGAATTCAGCGACATCTACATTTTCAATTTGCGTGGAGACATCCGCAAGAACATGCTTAGCAAAGGTAGGGCAAGGGAGGGGCAAAACATTTTCGATAGCGGCAGCATGACTGGTATTGCTATTTCACTATTGGTGAAGAATCCCAACTCGAAAGAGCATGGAAGAATTTCCTATTGCAACATCGGGGATGATCTGAAAACCGAGGACAAACTAAAAGCGATAGCTAACTTTGGAAGCATTGAGGGAATAGCTCGTGCCAATGGTTGGGAGCCAATAGCCCCTGACCAGCATTACGACTGGATAAATTTACGTGACAACAGCTTTGAAGTCCATATGTGTATGGGCAACAAAAAGGACAAGGCTGCGGATACGATTTTTGAGAACTTTTCTTTGGGTGTTTCGACTAACCGTGATGCATGGTGCTACAACTCATCCAAAACTTCATTGTTGAAAAACATGGGAAACATGGTTGACTTCTACAATTCGGAAGTAACACGCTATCAAGTTGCATGTGAAAAGTTAACTAAGAGCGGTCACCCCGATGTCAGTGAGTTTGTCAATGGTGATTCCACAAAAATAAGCTGGACGCGAGCACTGAGGAATGACCTTGGTCGCTTTACCAAGCGTGATTTTGTGCCGAATTCCGCAGTCAAAACAGTCTATCGACCATTCACAAAACAGTGGCTGTATTTCAATCGACACTTTAATGAAGTGGTGTCTCAGATGCCACGCATTTTCCCTGATTCCTTGTCGGAAAACCTAATGATTTGTGTTTCTGGAATTGGGGCCAGAAGCGGGTTCTCCGCGTTGATTGTCAACGCATTGTCAAACTTGCACACCATAGACACGGGACAGTGTTTTCCGTTGAAACTGTACGAGCCGCTGGAATCGGATGACCAAGACGTTGACTCTGATGGTGGAGCCAAGCCACAGAATGAAATGTTTGATGATGCCCCCATTCGTAACTTGTTTAACAAGGATGGTGGCAAGCCAGGTCTGTCAGTTAGGGATGGAATCACCGATGCAGGCTTGCAGCACTTCAAGGACGCATACAAGGGCGAGGCCATCAGCAAGGAAGACCTGTTCTATTACATCTACGGCCTGTTGCATTCCGAAGACTACAAGAATCGTTACGCCGACAATCTGAGCAAAGAACTGCCCCGCATTCCGGCGGTCAAGAAGTTTTCTGACTTCCAAGCATTCAGCACGGCGGGCCACAAGCTGGCCGACCTGCACATCAACTATGAAACCGTGGCACCGTACCAAGTGGACATTGTGGGTGGTGCGTTGTTGTTGGCCGACTTCACCGAGGCCGATTACCGCGTCACGCAAATGAAGTTCGCCAGCAAGGCCGACAAAACCCGTGTGGTCTATAACCACAAAATCACCATGAGCGGCATTCCGCTGGAAGCCTATGACTATGTGGTCAACGGTAAACCCGCTCTGGAATGGGTCATGGAACGCCAAGCCGTGGCCACCCACAAAGACAGTGGCATCGTGAACGATGCGAACCTATGGGCCACCGAAACCATGGGCGATGCGTCATACCCGCTGAAATTATTCCAGCGTGTCATCACGGTCAGCATTGAAACGATGAAAATTGTGCGTGCGTTGCCAAAGTTGGCGATTTAGGAGACTGAGATGCCAATGGTTTGGGCCACTCGAAATGGTGACGGAACAGCAGCTCACATCAGTGAGGTCGCCCGTGGGCTTGGTTGTGTGATTGCGTGTGTCCCGGTTTTCAGGCTCAGCTTGATGCTGTTAATAGCGAAAATCCGTACTGGAAGAAGCACCCCCCATTTTCGTCACCACAATGCACCCGAGTCCGTGGCTTGCGAGGTGGCAGCAGTCACCTGAGTGGCCAAGACAGCCAGTAGCACCGTGTTGCCACACAGTTCACACCATCCAACCACATTGTCACCAACCTATTGCCACACTGCCCCCACACAATTAACACAATCCTGCCACCATATCCACCACGCTGTAACCAGCCTTTTCACACATTCATGCCACAGTGTTGCCATAGTTAAGACCATGATAGAGCATGGGCTGTTGGGGTATCGGGGCTTCGCCCTGATGTAGCGAAGCGTGGCGGATGTCCTGCCTTCTCACTGATAGACCGGCTGCTGGGGGCGACCTTGTGTCGCGGGCAAAGCCCTGCCATACCCCCACAATGAGGGATATGAAAAGTACGATGAAACACTAACAACCCAATGCCTACGGGAAAAATTGGCTATCACCATCCCGGCCTCGTATCGTCGTCACGATCACGCCCGTGGTCTTTCAACTGTGCGGACTTGTCCTCAACCGCAGGTGCGGGCGTTGTCACCAGCTCCTTAATCATGATTTTCAGCGCAGCCCGACGTTCCGCAGTCACAGCACCCGGCGAATGCGTCAAAAGCTCGTCCAACACTTCTTGAGCTGAATTTTGTTTGTACGACAAGCTCTCGATTGCAGCGGCCCGCTCCATCGCAGGCCAATCGACCTTGCCAGCATCACCACCAACCGCCCGGATCGCGTCCAGCGCATGCGCTGCGACGTGGTACGCAGGGCCAACGAGATGCGCTTCCGTGGATGGCAAGGCGTCGACCCGCCTTTGGAATTCAACCTGGAGCGAGATCACATGACGATCAATGACCAGTTGCGACACTGCCACGGGCTGACTGGTGCCGCCACCGGCCAGCGTTTTGTACCTTGACCAGTCGTGTTTTGCCTCTGGCTGCACTTCTGGCGCACGCACTGGACGACCAGACGATGCCGCCGAATTGCGGAACTGGCTCCAATCCACTTTCGGACGGCGCTGCTGCCGCTCGGCGGCAATGGTTTCCTGTAGTTCCGGGTTCGTGATCTTGAATCCATGCTCTGCGGCTAGCTCGGCAATCATCTGCTGGTACGCTGGGCAACCGCTGACGGTGATCGTGCCCCATTTCTTTGCCGCCAGTTGAAGTGCGGCCAACGTGGCATCCCGGTCATGCCAGCTCGCGATGTCGATCCGCTTACCTACGTCGACAAAAGAAGGGGTAGCGTCATCAGCACGTAGATACAGAACGTGCCCGCCGTGTATCTGTGCCGTAAATGACCGAATGTCACGGGCGCGGGGCAGGTGAGAATCGTCAGCGTCACCGAATAGCATCGAATCGGTGTTATTTCTATAACGCCACTTTTCGGCCAAATCAGGTCGCGCCTGCGCGTGATACCAGTCCTCAATTTTTTTGGGAAAGTGGGGAAACCGCTTTTTAAGAGCTTCTTTCTCACGGTAATGCCGCTCTTTCAGCTCGGCTTCATCTCCCGCCTGCTCAAACTTGGCAACACTGGACAGTGCATTCTTTGCGGCACCTTTGCCGCGCCAATCCCCGGATAGAAGCTCTTCCCGACGTACGCGATGTCTATCCCGCACGTCTTGCCACTCCGCTTCGTGACGTTGTTTGATTGCAGTCTGTTCCCGCTTCCGCTGGTCTTCATGCTGCCGCTTCGCACCTTGGTACTCGTCCCAGCGCGGCGTACTTGCCTTCACTGGCTCCGCCTGTCGCTGTACCCGCTCAAGTCCCGAAGGTGCAGGTTCATAGACTCCAAGGCGCTTTTCGAGTTTTCCCATTGATGACTTGCGACACACCTTAGCGGCCTTCACAGGGACATCACCGACAAACACCACCGCTCCGCTTCCTTTTTTCTCAAACCGGCATCCGACAGCGGCCAGCTCACGATGCAACTGCTCCCAGTTCGTTGCCGCTCGCAGGATGGGGCCAACAACGTCAACAGCAGTACGCTCCGCACTTTTTTCCCCGACGCGGTTCTCTCCGTCTCTTGCCTTCGTACTGATACTTGGTGCCGCATCATCGCTCGCCCTCGATGGCGGTAACATGCTACGCAATGCCACATGCTCTGTTTTCTGCCGTTCACTGAGCGTTTTACGTTCTGATTTCTGCTCTCCAGTGGCCTTGCCTACCTGATTCACGTAGAGCTGCTTTCGTTCTTCAATATGCTTCTTTTGAAGTGCCTGAACCGCTGACCAACCGGGATCAGGTATTGCATCACCTTTCGGATTTGTCCGGGCAAGCATCCCATTTTGCAACACCATATAACGTGCATTTTTCTCAGAATGCCATCCTTGAACATGTTCAATACGTGCTACTGCACGACTGGTGGCCTCACGATCAAACCCTCCATTTGCTTTAACCATTTTCAGTTCATCTGGATGAACTCGATTGACGGCAATGTGCAAATGAATATTATCTGTGTCCTGATGCAGACCATAGATTGCTTGATGGTCACTTAACCCCTGTTCATTGAGAAAAATAGAAACGGCTTCTTCAACTTGCTCCGATGTTGGCTTTTCGCCCTCCCTCCAACTCAATATCCAGTGCGTGACGGGTGCAACACTTCGCACGGCTTCCATTGCCAATGCAATCATCTCAGCTTGTCTGCCACGATGTGTATTGGTGATAAAACTACGCGCACCAGCATAAAGCACCTTTTCATCACTACCTGTGCTTTTTGGATTAACGATGTAATCAGTCAAGTCACCAATGTTATTTGCTTTGCTGCGACCTGCTGCTTTCTTTGGATCAACAGGAATTTTTTTGCCTATCATTTTGCAATTTTTTCGATTTCAGAGGCCAACAACCTGACAACTTTTTCCATTTCTTTTATGGTGTCTGAAACCTGCTCTGAATACACCTCACGACTTTCTCGGTTTATTTTCTTTATCAGCGCTCCAAGTTGCCGCTGCTGCGCGGCGATGCGTGTCAACTCACGGATCACAACCATGTCCACTTCCGCAATGATCGGTCGGCCAAAATAGCGACGGCGTACCAGTTCTGACATCGACAATGCCGCAAGATCAGCATCTTGGCGAAGCTTGTCTTTTTCGGTTGGAGTCAGCCGAACTGCTATCTTTGCTGACAGTGGTTCATCACCGATGATTTCAAATGGCATTGCGAACTGTTCCCCACCCAAAAAATTGAAAACTAATTGGTAGCACGTACTGAAAACCTCCCCGGCATAGGGGCAGGGCTGAGCCAACCTGTGAGAAGCGTAGCGCCGAATGGGTTGGCGTCCATTGGTTGGCATGTGAGCCGCGTCAGCGGGTCATATGTCAGACAATGGCCGTCCTGTTACTTTGCTACCGCCTCATAATATGCACATTATGCGACCATTTACAGATTGATCTCAAGCACAACCTAAGCTATTATGTCAACGTCTATATATTTGTTTTCAGAGGAACAATAGCCATGGCACTACTGACAATTGAGCAGATCGAAAAGATCGGTGAAAAACTACGTGCAATGCCACCCGTTGAGAACAAGCAACGAAAGGCAAGCAAGCAAGAAACCATCAAGTTGCTTGCGAAAGACATCAAGACAATGCAGCAACGTGGATATTCACTTGAGCAAATTGCAGAGATATTGAAAAGCAATGACATTGCTGTCGCTGCTCCGACGCTTCGTAGCTACCTGCAACGTGCCAAAGGTGTCAGTACAAAGAAAATTATCGAGACACAAAAGCCACAGAATGAAAGCGCATCATCAACGCCACCAGCGACGGAATAGGTAATTTAGTCGGTATGAGTTCACTCAGCATGGCCGTCACACACATGAATGCCCCAGTGGGTTCAGTGCTTACGATAGAGCAACTGGCTAAAGCGTTGCGCACAGGGTCAGCGGATGCCATCACCGATTCACCAACGGCAGCAGCTCTTGTGAGTTATCTGTTCGTGGAGCTTGATCCACGACTGATCGTCTTGTGTGCATATGAAGCTGGTACTGACGTGGCACACGCAAACATGCTTTATCAAGAGGGTCAGCGTAACTTAATGCCTCGGGTGCATGCGTGGGAAAAGTCCATTGAATACATGTTGTGAGTAAGCAACGTCACCAAACATGAATTCAGCAACGATGAAAAACACAAAGAGAGCCTAGCCATGCTGGAAGATGCGCTGGCGTATTTGAAGCGGATGCCCAATGTTCCTGTTACGGTTGATTTCTGTCGGAAAATTCAAGAGCACCTTGACGCGCCTACAAATCGACTTTTGACGAAGACTCGTGAAACGTGGCGCGGCGAAGTCTTCACGGTTGCAGGGGCAAAGCTGTTGGATGCCAGTTTATGCAATGATCGGCTTTTGGTGATGTTTCCAGAAAAATCAGATATGTTGAGTTCCAAATCTTTTGAACGGTTGGCAATTACCTATTTGTACAAGGGAATTGTCATTACCTTGAAAAATCATGGCTTCGAGCCGGACACTTAACTTCGCGCCGTTCCGACGCTGCGCAGCCCGTGGACAACTCTTCGAGTTGACACACCGGCTTTGCACTGCTACTCGTCATTAAAAATGACCAAGGCTACTCTTGAAAACTGTCAAGCCAATCGGGCGCGATTAATAGCAGCTTGTGTGATTTCATCGGCGGCATCAGCATCCTGAAATTTTGCCAGCCATTCAGCTTTATCAGCTAATGAATGAAGCATGTGTGGATGAAACTCCAACACACCGGCCACCACCTCAGCACGCTCGCCAGTAGCAAGCCAGCCCAACACCTGAGACAAAGTACCGGCAATGTCCCGGATTTCAATTGCCAGTTCGCGGCACTGGCCTGCCGTTTCAGCTCTGTTCATATTGATGCCTGAAGTTTGTTTTTACACGCTTAAACTTTCTTGTCTGACTCTACTTGCCGTGGCTTAATTGCGGATAACAGCGCGGCATTTTGTGTTGTAAGTGCCTCCAACTGTCCGCCCAATTTGGCAGCAGCTTCGCGGGCAGTGGCCGCGTCTTTACGGGCCGTTTCTTGGTCGGCTTCTGCCTTGGTCAGCTCGGCGACATGCTGCTCACCTGCTGTCCTGGCACTTTGCTCGGCCACGGCGATACGTTCGCGAAGCTGGGCCAGCTCCACAGCCTGCGCATGGTTGGTTTCTTGAACATCAGCCAGTTTGATCTCCAGCACTTCGGCTGCGGCCTTTGCTTCGTCCAACTTGGCTTCCAAGTCATCGACCGTTTCTGCCGCATCGGCCAGCTCGCGTTTGGCTTGTTCACGCTGATCGCCTGCGGATCGCATCACCTCATGAACACGGCGCTCTGCCGCTTTGACAGCCTTGTCGTTCAACTCAATGGCCAGCACGGCAAGGCGCTCGGTCAAAGCTTTGGACACGATTGCAACTTCCTCGGCCACTTCAACCGGCAACTCGGCAACTGACTCGGCCTTCATGACCGACTGTCCAGCAAGGTGCTCATCCCAGACCTGCTTGAGTCGGCTGGGACTGCCACCTCCAACTTTCTGACGCAGGGCAAAGCCGGTGATGTTGCGACCAGCCGCTTGCAGGTTTTGACCGGCTTGAATAATGGACTCCGGGGGGAATTCGACAGGGCGCATTTCGATCTCCTTATTGATGCCTTTATTATAGAGAAAGAAAGAAAGAAAGAAAGAAAGAAAGTAATTAACTAAAAATTCATGCAGTTTTTTTGCTTAGAGTCGGCAAAGGGTCAAATGCAAACAGGTCTGCTTACGCGGGCACGCCTGCGCCAGTAGCACAGGCATCGACTTGCCAACATACGGTCAGCCGGTTTTTGATTCTCAAAAGTCATTTTTAATGACGAGTAGCCGCAAGGCCGGTGCGTCAACTCGGCACGAGTTGTCCACGGGCTGCGCAGCGCCGGAACGGTGCGTAGAGAACCCTAATCGCCGAATGACGTTTGTTGGTTTTCTTGCTTCAGATCATGCGTCAGCGATGTGATGACTTTTCCAATAGTCAGCAATAGGGGTGGGGGGGGCCGCTGCGACGGCAGTGGGAAGGCCACAGCCCTCACGAGGGCACTTAACGGGCCATTTCAAACCGACTATCCACAATTTCTCAGTCTCTTGCTACTAGTAAAAATTACAGGAAGGATTACCGGAAGAACCTTACAGGTTTAGGGGGGGTCTGATTTAACGGAGCTGAGGGGGTCCGATTTAACGATAAAGGGGGGTCTGATATATCGAAGAGGGGGGTCTGAT
>JGI24143J45723_1000994_pt1 | contig 14071 bp, 17 predicted proteins | sample BarGraIncu00432A_FD_45723 | JGI IMG/M metagenome (IMG submission 45723)
CACCATTGCCAAGCTGGCAAGCCGTTACAAAAGCCAGGGAAAAAAAGTGGTTATTGCCGCGGCTGATACGTTTAGGGCCGCTGCCGCTGAACAGTTGGATGAATGGGCACAGCGGGTTGGCGTGGATATTGTCAAAAGTACCACTGGTGCTGACCCCGGGGCAGTGGTTTTTGATGCCATTGGCGCGGCAAAAGCACGAAATGCCGATATCTTATTATGTGATACCGCCGGTCGGCTGCACAACAAGGTAAATCTTATGAATGAGCTTCAAAAAATAAGCCGTGTCATTATCCGGGAAGGGGAAGGGTTTGCCATTCATAATCTCATGATTTTGGATGCCACAACCGGGCAAAATGCCATCAATCAGGCCAAAGTTTTCCATGATTGTGTCGATATCAGCGGCATCATCCTGACCAAACTGGATGGCACAGCCAAAGGTGGGATTGCCATTTCGATTATCGACGAAATGCAAATACCAATTGAATATGTCGGAATCGGAGAAAAATCGGAGGATCTCATTGACTTTGATCCGAAAAAATTTGTTGATCTCTTATTTGAATAAATGCTTGACATTTCCACCGCCAGGACTTACAATAATTAAGTCGTCAAGTAAAATTCCTTTACGATTTAATGAAGGTGCATATGGAAAAGCAAGTCGGAGAACAGTATTTATTTGATTTTTATGGTGAGTTGTTAACGCAAAAGCAGAAGCAGATTTTAGAGTACTATTATGATGATGATTATAGTCTGGCCGAAATTGCCGAGGTCATGTCGGTGACCCGACAAGGAATATTTGATGTCATAAAACGCTCTAAAGCCATGATGCAAGTTTATGAAGAAAAACTTGGACTTATCGATAAATTTTTGAAATCGCAAATTCTTCTGGAGAAAATCCAAAAGGATTTATCGGGTTTGGCTGATTGCGAAAAAGATGATAAGCTAAAATTCGAATTGATGGTGGTAGTTGAAAAACTGAAAAAAGTCAGTGAGGAAAACTAAGGGTGACACATGATCTTTGAAGGATTAAACGAAAAATTTCAAAATATATTTTCTCAGCTTAAACGCAAAGGCAAGCTTAATGAAAAAGACATTCAGGAAGTCAGCCGAGAGATTAAACTGGCACTATTAGAAGCGGATGTCAACTTTAAAGTTGTTAAACAGTTTACAAAAAATATTAGCGAACGTGCCGTGGGCCAGGAGGTTTTGAACAGCCTGACGCCGGGACAGCAGTTTATAAAGATTGTCAAAGATGAAATGACAACCCTTTTAGGTGGCGAAATTGAACGGATGGATTTTGTGGACGGACGCCGGAATGTCTTTATGCTGGTGGGTTTACAAGGTGCCGGAAAGACAACCACAGCGGCTAAGTTAGCTAATTTATTGCGTAAAGAAAAAAAATTCAAACCCTTGCTGGTTGCCTGTGATGTGTATCGTCCAGCGGCAATCAAACAACTTGAAATTTTGGGTGAAGAATTAAATATCGATGTCTATTCAGAACATGATGTCAAAGATCCGGTGGGCATCGCCAAACGGGGGCTTCAAAAGGCCGTGGATGGACAGTATGACCTGGTGATTATGGATACCGCCGGCCGGCTGCAAATTGATGAAACATTAATGGCAGAGCTGGTCAATATCAAGGAAACCGTTAATCCCACTGAAATTCTCCTAACCGTGGATGGAATGACCGGTCAGGAATCCGTGAATGTTGCCAATGAGTTTAATCGTCTTTTGGATATTTCTGGAGTCATTTTAACAAAACTCGATGGCGATACCCGAGGGGGTGCAGCCTTATCGATCACCTATACCATCGGGAAGGCCATTAAATATATTGGTACCGGTGAGAAATTGACGGATATTGAACTTTTTTATCCAGACCGGATGGCCTCTCGTATTTTGGGGATGGGTGATGTGCTTTCTTTTATCGACAAAGCCCAGAACATGATGGATGAAGAAAAAGCAAAAAAATTAGAAGAAAAATTAAAAAACAATATCGAGTTTGATCTCAATGATTTCTTGGATCAGATCAAACAGATAGAGGATATGGGCTCCATCAGCAGTTTACTGGAAATGATGCCCGGAGCTAATAAAAAAGCGCTTAAAAATGTGGATTTGTCAGGAGCGGATACTAAACGCACCGAAGCCATTATTTTGTCCATGACCAACGAAGAACGAAGCAAACCAGGGATCATTAATGCTGGCCGCAGAAAGCGTATCGCCTTAGGTAGCGGCACGAAGGTTGCTGATGTAAATCGTTTATTAAAAGGTTTTGAGCAGTCTAAGAAAATGATGAAACAAATGACCAATTCTAATATTTCGAAAAAAGGCCGGATGAAACTGCCTTTTATGTAAAATTTATGTTATCAAAGACGCTATGTCATTTAGATAAAGATGTTAAGAAAGGGGGAACAAAACATGGCAGTAAAAATTAGATTAAAAAGAATGGGTAAAAAGAAAAAACCTTTTTATAGAATCGTTGTTGCAGATGTACGCGCACCACGTGATGGTAAGTTCATTGAAGAAATTGGATACTATGATCCTTGTGTTGATCCTGCACTCGTAAAACTTGATGCAGAGAAAGCAAAAGCGTGGTTAGCTAACGGCGCAAAACCAACAGATACCGTTAAGTATTTATTAAAGAGAGAAAACGTAATCGAGTAGTATCAGGAGGTAAATGATGAAAGAACTTGTAGAAATTATTGCTAAGTCTCTGGTTGATCACCCCGATGCCGTATTTGTCCAGGAAGTCGAAGGCGAACAATCCATTACATTGGAATTGAAAGTAGCTGATGACGATATGGGCAAGGTCATTGGAAAACAAGGGCGTATCGCAAAGGCAATTCGTACCGTCATAAAAGCCGCTGCCACGAAAGAAGATAAACGTGTCATGTTGGAGATAATTCAATAACAAGGCATTGGGCTGTGTATACAGCTCTTTTTTTATTCGCAAAGCGTGTTTTTGTTTATTCAAATCAGGAGAAAGATATGAAAAGTTTGATAATTATTGGTCGAATCCTAGGTGCCCACGGCATAAAGGGAGAGTTAAAAGTTCTGCCGTTAACGGATGATCCCAGTCGTTATTATGATTTGGAATCCATTACGTTGTTAAATGGAAAAACTCAACAAGACTATGTCATCACCAACTGCCGTTTGCATAAAACAAATGTTCTTTTGTTTGTCGATGGTGTTGCAACCCGAAATGATGCTGAGGCATTGATTGGCAGAGAAGTAGGGATTCCCAGGGATCTGGCAGTGAAATTGAAAGAGGATGAATTCTTTATTGAAGAACTGATGGGTTTGCCAGTTTATAATGAAGGCGAGCTTTTAGGAAAAATAACGGACGTGATGCAAGCCGGTGGGGTTGATGTATATACCATTACCGAAGGCAAAAAAACCTATTGTGTGCCAGCACGAAAAATTTATTTCAAAGAGATCAATGTCAATGATCGCCGTATTGATGCGACGATTCCCCAGGAAATTCTGGATCTATGAGATATTATTTTCTAACTTTATTTCCCGAAATATTTCACACTTATTTTCAAATAGGGATGATTGGCAGAGGGGTCAAAGCCGGGATTATTGAATATGAAGTGATTAATATTCGGGATTTTTCCGGTAATAAACATAATAAAGTGGATGATTCTCCTTATGGCGGAGGTGCCGGAATGGTAATGGCAGCGCCGCCAATTGTGGCTGCGCTTAAGAGTATTCCAAACTATACTGATTATCCAGTGATTTATTTAACCCCGGGGGGGAAACCTTTCGAACAAAAAGATGGTATCGATTTATCGCAACTAAAAGGGATCGTTTTTATATGTGGGCATTACGAAGGGATTGATCAGCGGGTTATTGAACATTACGTCACCATAGAATATTCGGTGGGAGATTATGTGCTGACGGGTGGGGAATTACCCGCCTTAACCTTGTCTGACGCTATCGCCAGACACATTCCCGGTTTTTTAGGAAACGGTGATAGCCTTTCCGAAGAATCCTTTGAGTCGAATCTGCTGGAATATCCTCAATATACCAAGCCTCGGGAGTTTGAAGGGCTGGAAGTACCGGAAGTGCTGTTATCAGGCCATCATGAAGCGGTTGGAAAATGGCGCAAAGCGAAATCTGAGGAAAAAACACGCATTAATCGTCCGGATTTATATAAAAAATACGAAAAAAGCTTGCAAAGCGAATAAATACAATGTATAATTCATGGGTATGATATTAATAGAGACGGTCCTCTGTACTTGATTCACGAACGTCGAAAATCGAATTTAAGGAGAAAAAAATGGACATTATAAAAAAGATTCAATTGGAAAACATGAAAGCAGAACCACCAAAGTTTAACACCGGTGATACTGTAAAAGTTCATGTAAAAATAGTCGAAGGAAAACGTGAAAGAATTCAGATTTTTGAAGGCATCGTATTAAAAAGACAAAACGGCGGTGTTGGCGAAACTTTCACAGTACGTAAAATTTCTTCCGGCGTTGGGGTTGAAAGAACCTTCCTGGTACATTCACCTAAAATTGAAAAAGTTGAAATTGTTCGACATGGTAAAGTACGTCGAGCTAAACTAAATTATCTTCGTGATCGTATTGGTAAAGCAGCAAAAGTCAAAGAAAAAAGAGCGTAATAAGAGCGTAATTCAGAGGCTGTTAAGCCTCTTTTTTGATTATTTACCCGGAAACCATAGAGAAACCTGCAGAATGGTTTTCTTACAATATGTTTATAGCAAGGGAGCAAAAGTATGAGAGAAGATAAAAATTCTAAAGGCGGCTTAGAAATTAAAGAGTGGATACAATCTGCATTAATTGCCATTATTCTTGCTTTTATTATTAAGATGTTTTTATTCGATTTCGTTATGGTTCAAGGGAGTTCAATGTTTCCTACGCTTGAACAGGGCGATCGATTAATTGTGAATAAAATTGGTTATACGATTGGTGAGCCGGATTACGGCGATATTGTTATACTCAGTTACAGTCAAAATGTTGAATATGTCAAACGGGTTATTGGCAAAGGCGGCGACACCATTGAGATTAAAAATAATGTGGTTTATCGTAACGGGGAACCCCTTTCAGAAGACTATATCAATAAAGAAAACTATGATGATTTTGCCATGGTGACCGTTCCCGAGGGGACATACTTTGTTATGGGGGATAATCGACCAAATAGTTCTGATAGCCGTTTTGCAAGCCTTGGTTTTGTAAAAAAAGATGCTATTGACGGAAAAGTTATTTTTAGAATTTGGCCTTTTAATGAAGTCGGGACGGTATAATAATGATTGACGAAAAAATCGAATATATCCAGTGGTATCCCGGTCATATGGCCAAAGCGAACCGTGAAATCAAGGAAAAACTTAAATTGATTAATGTGGTAATCGAGGTGGTAGATGCTCGGTTGCCGCTTTCAAGTAAAAATCCGGAGATTAATCAATACACTTGGAATAAGCAGCATATTCTCTTGTTAAATAAAGCGGATTTAGCTGATCCGGAGGTGAGCCAGGATTGGATGGATTGGTTTAAAAAAAACACGAATATTCAGCAAATCATGTTGTACGATGCCTTTGACCGGCGTCATAAAACGGAATTGGTTAAAAATATTCAAACGCTAAATGTTAAAAATAAAGCACAAATAAAGTGCCTGGTCTGTGGGATTCCTAACGTGGGGAAATCCACAGTAATCAATAGCCTGATTGGAAAAAAGAAAACCCAAGTTGGAAATAAACCAGGAGTCACCAAAGGTCAGCAGTGGCTCAGCACACCGGATAACCTGATGCTTTTGGATACCCCGGGAATTTTGTGGCCAAAGTTTGAAGACCCTACGGTGGGCCTGCATTTGGCTTGGCTGGGCTCGATCAAAGATACCCTGTACGAAAAAGAGAACATTGCCGCTGATTTGTTAAAATATCTGGTTGCCTATTACCCCGATGAACTCGAAGCCATCTATAAAATCAGCGTAATCGATAAGAATCTTCCAGAAATATTTGACGCGATTGCCAAAAGCCGCGGTCTCCTTATTAAAGGGGGAGAGTACGATTATACCCGTACCAGTGTACTGATTCTTAATGATTTTAAAAATGGCCGTATCGGGCGAATTACATTGGAGCGTCCTTAATTAATTAAATATCGATACGTTAAGCAGTGTGTTAACCAGCACTGTTTTTTTGTTGGAAAAACAGTTTAAATATTAGAATGAACTATAGTATAATAATATCTGATCGGAAATTGAGCGAATGTATAAAAGGTGAATCTCAAAACTGAAAAAGAGGTAGATATGATTTTATTTAAAAATATGACCGTTAAAGCCATAAAAGACCACATTTCGAGTTTTAACATTCAAGTTTATCCAGAAATTATTCCTGATTTAAAAGCTGATTCTCGGATTGCAGTCCAAAATATAGGAGCGTCCCTGGAAAAAAAAGTTTTGGCGATGCAGTCAGAACAAAAGCGAATCGAAAAAATGAAAATGATTGAAGTCGCCTATTATGCCACGGGAATTAAAAAAATTGGCGGCATTGATGAGGTGGGCCGGGGGCCGTTGGCCGGACCGGTGGTAACCTGTGTGATCATCCTAAAGCCGAGTTCGCAGCGATTGTATGTTAACGATTCGAAAAAGCTGTCCCGAAAAATGCGTGAAACATTATGTGAGCAGCTTCTGGAGGATGCCATCGATTACGCCATCGGTCTGGTAGATAATAAAACCATTGATGAGATAAATATTTTAAATGCCACAAAAAAAGCCATGACCGATTCCCTGACGATACTGGCAGAACAACCGGAGCTTTTGCTGATCGATGCACTGCATATTAATACAAAGATTCCGCAAAAATCGATTATTCATGGAGATGCTACCAGTTATGCGATTGCCGCGGCCAGTATTGTTGCTAAAGTATACCGGGATAATTTAATGCAGATTTATCATGAAGAATATCCGGAATATGGGTTTGACCATCACATGGGTTATGGTACTGCCGCTCATATTGAAGCCATCAGAAAATATGGACCAACACCCATCCATCGAAAAAGTTTTTTGAAAAATTTGGATTATTGATGAAAACACATAATGTAAAAAAAGGAAATCAAGGCGAAGCATTGGCCGCCGCTTTTCTGGAAAATGCCAATCATCACATTCGCGAAAGGAATTACAAAATGCCTTCGGGAGAAGTTGATCTCATCACAGAGGATGGCGATACCATTGTTTTTGTGGAAGTAAAATATCGAAGAAATTTGGAATACGGTTATCCCCGGGAAGCCGTAAATCGTTCTAAACAAAAGCGCATTTTGAAAACAGCGCTCTGGTATTTGAAGAAAAAAAAGATTGCAGACTATAACATCCGATTTGATGTCATTGAAATATATTTTGAAGAAGACGGACAACAGATTATTAATCATTTTGAAAATGCTTTTTGCTTCTAAAATAAAAATCACCAATACGAAAATCAAAAAAACAGGACTGTTGCAAAATGGCAACAGTCCTGTTAATTTACCCGTGAACAACTAAGAAACTTGAAAAGCATGTTTTTTATTGCTTTTTAAGGTGCGTTTAATCTTTACTGTCCATCATCTACAGAAATAAGAAAGACTTTCTCAGAATAAGACCCTTTGTTTTCTTTGTTTTGAATTTTTAAATAATCAATATGAAGGGGTTCGTACTCAAAGGCTTCAACAATTGTATCTAATAATTCGTAGATATCGGAAAGTTCGTCTTCTGAGGGCTTATTCGTAAAAACTTGAGCTTTTTCAAGAAGCTTCTCTTTTAATGCTTCTTGAACTTCCGATTTACCTAAGATTTTGTACTCACAGGCACGTCCGCTGTTTTTAATGATTTCAGGAATCTTATCCCGAACAAGTTTATTGTAATCAACTTTCATAATCCATCACCTCAAGCCTATTATACCCATTGCCGGCCTTTAAAAACAAGAGGGAAATTTATATTTTAAGAAAATATCTTTCGGCTGATAAATTATTGTTATAAAATCATAACAAAGGAATCGTTAACCCGTTATTAACTGTGTTATTCACGGTATTTTGGGTATATATTTTACAATTATATTTGGAGGGAGGGTTAATAATGGCAAACAGAATTTGGCTTACTTCACCCCACATGAGTGATGAAGGATATGAAAAGAAATTCATACAAGAAGCATTTGATAATAACTGGATTGCACCACTTGGTCAAAATGTGAATGAATTTGAGAAGGAATTGGCAGAAAAAGTGGGTTCTAAGTTTGCTGCAGCGATGAACACTGGCACGGCAGCTATCCATTTGGCTTTAAGAGCTATCGGCATTCGTGAAGGTGACATTGTTTTCTGTTCAGCACTTACTTTTTCAGCCACAGCATACCCAATTATATATGAAAGAGCAGTTCCCGTGTTTATTGATAGTAATGATGAAACATGGAATATGTGCCCCAAAGCACTAGAGTTAGCTTTTGAGAAGTATCCAAATGTGAAAGCTGTTTTAATCGTTCATCTTTATGGTTTACCAGCAGATATGGACAGGATCATGAAAATCTGTAATAAACATGGCGTAAAAGTAATAGAAGATGCGGCTGAGTCGTTAGGAACTTTTTATAAGGGAAAACATACCGGTGCTTTTGGTGAGTATGGTGTATTTAGTTTCAATGGTAATAAAATTATCACGACTTCAGGCGGAGGAATGTTGGTTTCTGATAATGAAGAGAGAATAAAAAAGGTAAGATTTTGGTCAACACAATCAAGAGATCCAGCAAGGCATTACCAACATAGCGAATTAGGTTTCAATTATCGGATGAGTAATGTGTCGGCTGGAATTGGTCGCGGACAATTGAAAGTTTTAGATCAGAGAGTCGCAAAAAAAAGGTATATATTCGAAGTTTATAATAAAGAACTTGGCGGACTTGAAGACCTTGAATTCATGCCAATCAATGAGTGGAGCGAGCCGAATTACTGGTTGACCTGTATGACTTTAAGTGGCAAGGTTAGACCGATTGATATATTTGAAACTTTGGATAAAGAGAATATTGAATCACGTCCAGTGTGGAAACCGATGCAGATGCAGCCGTTTTTTGCGGACTATGATTATATTGGTGGAGATGTATCGGAAAGGTTATATGAAAGTGGTGTATGTCTGCCTTCCGATACAAAGATGACAGACGAAGATATGAAGAGAATTTGTGCAATCATTAAAGGATTGTGGGAATAAGATGCAACACAATAAAGGAATTTATGAAAAATACATTAAAAGACCGCAAGATTTAATCCTATCATGTCTGGCATTCCTTGCATTAAGTCCGATCATGGGCATTATTGCCATATTGGTCAGAACGAAACTCGGCAGTCCAATTCTTTTTTCTCAGAACAGACCGGGTCGAGACGAGAAAATATTTAAACTGTACAAGTTTAGAACGATGACAGATCGAAGTGATGATAAGGGTGAGTTGCTGCCAGACAATATACGATTAACAAAGTTTGGAAAGCTGTTAAGATCGACAAGCCTGGATGAATTGCCGGGACTTTTAAATATTATCCGTGGCGATATGTCAATCATTGGTCCAAGACCATTACTTATTCAATACCTGCCCCTTTATAATGAAAAACAAAAGCGAAGACATGAGGTAAAGCCGGGATTATCGGGTTTAGCCCAGGTTAATGGGCGTAATGCCATTAGTTGGGAAGAAAAGTTTGATCTTGATGTTAAATATGTGGATAATGTGACCTTTATTGGGGATTGGAAGATAATATTTAAAACATTAAAGAAGGTTTTTGTCAGAGAAGGCATCAATAATCAAAATGATGATATGATGGAAGATTTCGGAGGTACAAAGTGAAGAGAGTTGCTAAGAATTTGCTATTTTGCAGCGTTGGCAGAAGAGGAGAATTAATAAAAAATTTCAAAGCTTCTTTAAATACACAAGCACGAATTATCGCAACAGATTGTAGTCAATTTGCGCCGGCACTTTATTTTGCGGATAAACCATATATAGTGCCAAGAATTGAGGACCCTTCATATTTGACTGTGCTGCTCAATATTTGCAAAGCAGAAAATATTAAGGCAATTACAACTTTTATCGATCCAGAAATAGAAATCTTATCTAAGAACAGAAATATTTTTGAAGAAATTGGTATCGAAGTACTCGTGCCATACGCAGAGACCGCAACATTATGTTTTGATAAATACAAGCTATACCAGCATGCAGTAAAGCACAATATTCCAACAATTTTAACCTATGACGATATTGAAGAGTTCAAAAACGCTTATACAAATGGGCGTGCTGTTTTACCGGTATTTGTTAAACCAAGAACGGGAAGTGGGAGCGTCGGAGCACGAAAAGTGAAAAATTTAAAAGAATTGGAGCAACGAATGGCTGAGGACAGCAGCCTGATTATTCAGAAACATATGACTGGATTTGATATTGATGCGGATGTCTATGTTGATACAATTTCAAAGAAAGCTGTTCGTATATTTTCAAAGAAAAAGCTGGAATCAAAAATCGGCGGAGCGACCAAAACGATATCTTTTAAGGATGAAATGCTAGTGGAAACAATTCAAAATATTATTAAGACTTTGAATTTTAATGGACCGATCGATGTGGATTTTTTCTATGAAAATGGCGTCTATTATCTATCCGAAATTAATCCGCGATTCGGAGGTGCTTATTTGCATGCCTATGGAGCAGGTGTGGATTTTGTTAAGTGTATTATTAATAACCTTCAGGGGTTTGAAAACGCTCCTGATTTCTATTCTTACGATAATGGAATTGTAATGATGATGTACGATAGCGTCGTAATAAGAAAGGAGAACGAGCTTGCCAAATAATTATCGAGATTTAGAGACCCCATATTTTATTCTTGACAAATTAAAACTGGATAATAATATAACCGGTTTAAAGTCTTCTTTAGAGAAATTTTGGCCAAATTATATGATCGGCTATTCCTTTAAAACAAATACATTACCCTGGTTACTGAAATATTTACTGAAGAATAAATTTTATGCGGAAGTTGTTTCGGTAAACGAGTACAAGTTAGCAAGAGCAATTGGTTATCCCCAAAATCAGATCATCTATAATGGTCCGGTTAAGAACCAAAAGACATTTAATGATGCATTGCTAAATGAGACTATCGTAAACATGGATTCGCAAGTAGAAATTGAGTGGTTGGTGCAATTGCTTGAAACCACAACCCGAAATTTTAATGTCGGGTTAAGAGTTCATTTTGCAATTGAAGACGCCTGCCCGGATGAAATAGGTTATGAAGAAGATGGAACCCGCTTTGGTTTCAGTGTCGAGACCGGTGAATTGTACCGAGTTATTGATCGGTTACTGACGACTGGCCGGATAAATATTGCTGGTTTACATTTACATAGCACCAGTAAGACGAGAAGCATAAAAGTATACCGGGAACTCGCAAAAATGGCCTGCAGAATTAAAGAGCACACCCATATATCGTTTGAATATATCGATATCGGGGGCGGATTCTTTGGCGGCGTACCCGGCAAACCAGCATTTGATGAATATTTGACGGCGATTAAGCAGGAGCTGCAAAAAGCATACAATGTCAGTGAAACAAAATTAATTCTAGAGCCGGGCTCGGCAATCATCGGTTCACCGGTATCATTTGTAAGCAGCGTCATTGATGCAAAAGACACATTAAAAAGCCGGATCGTGACCATCGACGGAAGTAGAATGAACATCGATCCGATAATGAGAAAAAAAATGTATTCATTTGATGTGTGGACGGAAGAGGGCGTAAAGAAAATTATTCCCAAGCAAATCGTATGTGGATTTACATGCATGGATTTGGACCGTCTGATGGTTTTAAAAGATCATGCCGCATTAGCTGTTGGCGATAGAATCGTATTCAATAGGGTTGGTTCTTATACAATGAGTTTAAATCCCCTTTTCATAAATCTGTTTCCAGTTGTATATATTAAAGAAAATAATGATATTTATGTAGGACGTGAGGCCATGAAGATTAGCGATTACCTTCAAATTGGCAGCTTAGTGGATTAAATAATTAGAAAGAAGTGATGGAAAGAAGGTGAAATCTTTATGGCTAGTATAAAAAAACATCGCAAACAATGGTTTATTGCAAATAACAGCGATTTTCAAATAGATCATTTGAATGATTTTTTATCGATAGCGCTATCAGAGCATGCGGTTCTTTATTATGATTGTGATTTGACATTGACTTATTTTGATTGGCCTGATGGGAGAAGAACGTTAGTTCTGGGCTTAATTCTGGGAACACCAGAATCTCCAGAAACAATGTATTATCATTGCGGTCGTTTTGTTGCGATTACTTCCGATTGGCTTTCATTGGATGCTACCGGTTCGATGGGGGTATTTTATTCCACCCATTTTTTCAGTGAATCATCAGAAATTATCTGTGGGTCAAGCTGTGCGCTTATTAGTGAAGTATCGCAACTACCCATTTCTGGACGTGATTTAGAGGCCACCATGATGAAGTTTGATCCAGCGCCATTATCGCGTCTTCCAAACATGAAAAGGCTTTTCATTGATCAGCAATTCAATCTCAAAGACGGTTCGGTTGTTGTTCATCCACGGTCGATTTTGCCCCAAATAAGTTCAGAAGAAGCATCCTTACTTTTGGGAAAAGCGCTTACAGATGTCGCTTTGGAATTAAAAAAGACAAAAAGACCGATCTATTTAGCGTTGACTGCGGGAGCCGATTCGCGTTCGGTTTTTAGTGCCTTGATCAAGGCACAGACTGATTTCAAAGCTTTTACTTTTGCCCTTGATGAACCGAGGATTAAGCTTGACGCGCAAGTTGCAAAAGCTCTTTGTAATAAGTTTGGCATTCAACATGAAAGTGTTCTTTCCGAAGGCAGCAATACCGCCGATCTTGAAACTTATTTTGAACATAGTGGCAAGTGCGGTGGCGAAAGGGCAGATCGATATGTATCCGGTAATTATTATCGGCACTTGCCCGATAATGCCATTGTTTTGCATGGCGGCGCTTTTGAGATTGGGTCGCGGGGTTATGAGAAAAATTTGAAAAAAGTCAGATTTTCGAATGTCGAGAAAGCAGTAATTGATATTGAAAAAGGTTTTTACGAGAATTATGATGAAAATGAGAAAAATGCCTATAAGGAGTGGCTCATCTACAGACAAAAGAATCCAATAGCCGGCGTTGATATGATTGACTGCTTTTATATCGATCAGCGAAGAGGTGCCTGGGGTGCTGCTAACAGACAGGCTGAGGACTGTTATGGTTTCGATTGGCTAATTTTTGCTAATTCCTGGAGCATCATCGATATTTTGCTTCGGGTTTCAGTGGGTGAACGCCGTAATAAAGTAGTTCAAAAACTTGCGATGGAAGGTTTAGTTCCTGGTATTTTGACAATTGAGCCAATCAACCCTGGAGTGGACTTAACAAATAAAAGCAGGGAATTAATTGATGCCGCAAAGAGGAGGTTAAACAACATCAGGATAAAAAGGCTCTGAAAAGACGTACAGATCATTTTAAAAGATTACAGATCGAAAGGAGGCAGGTGTAATGGCTAGTATAAAAAAACATCGCAAACAATGGTTTATTGCAAATAACGGAAATTTAAAAATGGACCAATTGCAGGATTTTTTATCAATCGAGCTGTCAGAGCATGCGGTTCTTTATTATGATAGTGATTTGACATTAACTTATTTTAATTGGCCTGATGGGAGAAGAACGCTAGTTCTGGGTTTGCTTCTGGGAACACCAGAATCTTCAGAAACAATGTATTATCAATGCGGTCGTTTTGTTGCGATTACTTCCGATTGGCTTTCGCTGGATGCTACCGGTTCAATGGGGGTATTTTATTCCGAAGATTCTTCCCGCGAACCATCAGGAATTATCTGTGGGTCAAGCTGTGCGCTTATTGGTGAAGTATTCCATTTACCTCTTTCTGGGCGTGATTTAAGGTCAGCTCATATGAAGTTTGATCCAGCGCCATTATCACGGCTTCCGAACATGAAAAGGCTTTTCATTGATCAGCAATTCAACCTCAAAGATGGTTCGGTCGTTGTTCATCCACGGTCAGTTTCGTCCCAAATATATTTTGAAGAAGCGTCCTTACTTCTGGAAAAAGAACTGACAGACATCGCTTT
>JGI24143J45723_1000999_pt1 | contig 14032 bp, 9 predicted proteins | sample BarGraIncu00432A_FD_45723 | JGI IMG/M metagenome (IMG submission 45723)
TGCAGATCGAAGAGATGCAAAAAGGCGACTCCGGGGAGCCGCCTCTGTATTGATGCTTGGTGTTGGTTTTTACATTACCGCAACGCGGTTTAGTTCAACAGAACTTTTGCTTGATACCGTTTCCCATATCTACCCGTGGTGATGCTGCTGTTTGCATGGCCCATGAGTTCCGAGATTAGGTTCTCCTGGACTCCCAGTTGCTTCAGGGTGTCGGCGAATGAATGCCTCATGCTGTGCAGAGTCTTGAGGGGGTCAGTGGTCACCTGCTCCCGATTGAACCGCTGATACCACTTGCCCAAGGAGTTGCTGTATCCGTTCACCTTGCACCACTTGAGGTTCCCCCACAGCCGACTCCCTTCCTGGCATCGTTCCACGTAGCCTAGTAACCCCAGTTCAATTAAGGCAGGATGAACGGGGACCATGCGCTTACTCGAAAGGTTCTTTAGTTTCTTGTCCTTGCAGTCGTTGACATCGAAACACCACACCCCATCGACTTGGATGATGTCCTCTCGGTACAACTGGCAAGCCTCATCAAGCCTCATCCCCGATAACATGCAGATCATGGGAACATACAGCCTCTCTGGCTTGCGGTTATCCCTGGGGAGATTCCTTGAGATGACCCTCAGGTCTTGTAGGTCATACGCTTTCCGTTCCTCGTCCGGTCTTCTGTGCTGTTTTATGTTCATCTCTGACGCGGGGTTGTCTGTCCGGTGTCCCTCCTTGATGCAGTAACTCATTACCGAATAGAGCCTGGAGATGTGCTTATTTACAGAGGTGATGCTCATGGGCGTGGCCAACAGTTCACCGGAATCAATTCGTTGTAGGACTTCAAGAGCTGATTGTTCGGGATAGGACTTGGAGACATTGGGAGGTAACTTCAGTAGTAACTCTCTGAAGTCTCTCACTTTCACCCTGTCAATCGACTCCACCGCCACATCCCCCATCAGGTCAAGGATAAGCCCAAAGACTCCCTTGTTCTCCATCCTGGTCTTCGGTGTCCACTCCCTTTCTTTATCCTTCAGGAATGTATTTACTACGGCGGCAAGTTGCGTCCTCCCCATAAACGGCGAGCCGTCCACAGTTGCCACCTGAAGCGATTTATCGACACCATGAGACACGCCCCCACCCTTTCGGCCCAAGAGGTTACAAAGGGACTCCTGAGCCTGTTCAGGGGTGATAAACTTTGACCGCAGCAAGGTTACAGTCTGACTAATCCCTTGGAGATACGGCAAGGCTGTCGCCTTAGCTTTCCTGAGGTCGGTAGTCTTGAGTGATCGTGTGATTTCTGTCTGGGGAATGATGCCGAGGAGGTCGAGAGGTGTTCTGACCCTGAGGTGATAATGACCGTTTCTGCTGATGAGGTAGCTGGACATAGGAAAGCCTCGACCCTTCTTGTGTGTAGCAAAATGCGCTACACAGAGAGGATCAAGGCTTTAAGCTGCTGAATTAACAGCAGTTTGTGGTATTGGCTGGGGCGCCAGGGATCGAACCTTTATAGGGTGTAAAACTCGGCCACCGAGCCTACCCACCCTACCTATTCCAAGGTTTCATAATTGTCAATAATCGCAAGGTTAGCACGGAAAACCGGTTTGATCAAGAGTTGCGGACCAAATTTTCATAATGCACACTTAATTGCACATTATGAAACCCGCGTTACGCAGTAACACAGCCAGAAAACACTAGACTACGCTACCAGCAGCCCGGCTCCTACCCCCAGCGTTCGTGCAGATCGGCCGGCAGATGACAAGACACAACGGGGAATCGAGGAGAAGGCCCGTGAGCAGGCCCGCAACTCGGCCTGGGACAAATTGTCCTGTGGAACGGTAGCCGTCAGTGTGGAAAGCAGACATTTTGCACACGGGCACACGCCCTGCTAGCTGACGCGAAGAGTGAAGAGATAAAGGTCCTCAGTAGCTCCCTCCGGTAAGCTCCGCCGTGAGGCTTCCCACTGTCACCTTGGCCTGCGCCTCCGTGACGGGTATCCGCCGTTCGTCGTCGGTTAACCAGATATATATCAGGCGTCATTACATCGATGGTGACACAATTTCCATAATCACGCTGAAACGTACTGAGGAGGTTGGCTTCTTCGATCACCTTTTTGACATCTGCGCGGATCAAACCATTTGGGATGAGCCTTTCCTCAGCCCCCTAATCGACGTACGCGGTCATGGTTGCCACCGCCAGGCGAATCTCAGGATTAGAATAACCGGCTGCAACCAGTATCTTGACGAACCGGGACCCGATCAGCGGGGGCCGTTCATGCACATCGACCGCCTCCTCCAATGCGCTCCAATCCTCAGCTAGCACCTTTATCAATATCGGCCTCCTCTCACTGCTGTTTGCGGTATTAGTAACATTTCCCAGTCGACAGAGTCAATGAGGGCAATCGCTGCTGCCCATGTTGTGAGCCCGTGACTGTGGAAGATTGCGTAATGGGAGCGGTCGTTTGCCTTGACTTAGGCGATATAATGGAACGGGTGCTCGACTTGGGCGCTGAACACCCGGAGGTTTTAGGCCGATGACTTTTATCTGGGATACCGATCAGGCGGCATCGTTAGAGTGGTTTGAGAGATGCACAATCATCTCCACGAGCACGAACCGATAAGCCATGCACACATGCACTGGCCCGAGATCCATCATCGGCACATCCATTGACCAGAGTTGCATTGATCACACAGTCGCGGTGAGGTACGCCCGTGTACGACTGGTAGCCGTACTTCAATACTCGTTAAGGCTGAGCCCAGGACACACAGAGGAGCCTACATGTTAATAGAAATCAGGTCCTACCTTGACCCACAATCGGCGTCCATGGTATGCCTGCGAAAGTAAGTGTCTTGGTTCACAAGGAGAGCATCTGAAGACTTAAACCATTAGAGTCAGTTTTTATCAGCCTTTATCTTGTGGCAATAAGGGGGATCGACGCCCCCCTAATTGCCACGGTGGTTAAGGGAGGAAACTATTTCCCCGGTTCTTGCAATTCATGTATAAGGTTTTCTGCCTCTATAAGTTTACTTTTCAGTGTTTGGATTTCCTCTGGGGTATAGACGTTCCCTCCATTAGCTATTGCTACTTTATATTTCACGATTTTCTCTGGAAGGCTATCTACTTGGTTGGCTCTACTTTTACTATTAACCAAACGGTCATCGTTACTATTTGTCTGAATTGCTGCATTTGCTGCAAAACTTACCGTCAACAACGCCACACTTAAAACGACAGAAATGATTTTTTTCATAATTCTAATTCTCCTTTTAAAATTGATGTCGCGCTACAAGCCGCTTTTTTGTAGTCACGATGCTTTGTCGCATAAGCCATTTACAAGGAATTTGTAAATGGCTTAGCGACCCAATGATTTATATTTTATTCTCCGGTCACTATTGATCTTGCCATGTCGCACTCCTGAGGTCGGAACATAAAATAAAAGATTCAGCCATTATTCATACATGTTACCGGGCGACTTTTCCTGAATCCAGTGGCAATGGTTGTATAGAGCATCGCCATCGAGTCCAGTTCAAAGAAATGAAACAGGTTGCGTTGCTGTTCCCATAGGGCGCCTTTGCTCCCCACCTTCGACGATGCAGCCCGGAACAAGGTTGATGTAAGTTGCTGAGTCTGCTCAATCAGAAATGCCAACATCATGAGCATCACTAAGACCTCGCTTAAGTGTCCCTTGCCCTGCCCGTAGACATACTCCAAGTCACACCCCTGATTTGTGAGCGTGTGCAAAGTTTCCGTTTCAATATTCCAACCGGAACGGCCACCACGCATCAGTGTTAGTGCGTTTTCGTGGGTAATCTCAAAGTCTGTCACCCATGAGAAACATGATTTTTTATTGGTTCGGGCGTCATGCTCTTCATACCCAAGAAAGTTAACAATCAGGTTACGGTTAGTTTGATTGAGCGGGACGCCGTTGAGGAATCTGAAGGTGTGAGTAATCTGTGGCTCTTGCGGATCAATCATCGAGAATACAGTGGCCGCTCCCTGTTGGACCGCCAACTCAACAATGTGGAACAAGAGGAGATGATTTCCCGGTTTAGCCCCAAGAATAAAATGCATATCGTGTTTTTGTAGGTCCCTGACGCATGAGCCATTAAAGCTCAAGCCATCCGCGACAACGATCAGCTTAAGCTCGGGATGGTCTTCACGTAGTTTGGCCAAAAAGCTCTGAGGAGTGTTGCACTCACTGTTATCCTTGGTCGTGCCATCCTTTTTCCGAATCATCACCGGGCAGAAGGGAATCGCCTCCCGGAAATTCGGATGAACAATGGCCGCCCCTAACACTTGCTGGTAATAGGCCTCGGCCTCATTCTGGCCTTTCTGGTTCGGACAGGGACCGACTTGACTTTTCCCGAACGGAAGGAGCCTGCCTGGCCCGTTGATGCTGAGCAGGTAATTCCCCTGGTAGAAGGCCAAACGCTCCAATGCCTTGCTCTGCTGCAGTTGAGAGAAGACCGTTCGAATCAGGGGGCGAATCAGTTCCGGATCGACGGAATCAAGCAGCTCACGCATCAGCGTATCGCTCGGCGGCTGCTTGATACCAAAGATCCGCTTCAAGTTGACGGCATCAGCCTGCCGACGGTATTCGGAAGCAAACAGAGAAGGATCTTTCAGGATAAACATGGCCACCCCGGACATGAGCGCATCAGAAAGAGCGATCTCCCCGTTTTGGTTGTACTGGTCCGAAATCCGTCCTAATTCCTGGCGGACTGTTATAAGTTGAGCATCCATTGAAGGTCCGTGTAGTGGAATCAGGTTATGGCTCATGGTGGTATTTCTTAACCGTGGCATTTCACTTTTCAATGAAACCATCAGTCCGCCCTCTATATGTTCTGCCCGTTTAAGGTCAACCATAACCGTTTTACCCCCTCCCTAAAGCTGGTCACTCCGGAAAAACCAGGTCGCCGTTGGCCAGAAGATGCACCATAACTCGGCGCCACAGCAAGAGAGTTTTTGCTCTTGTCTGACAAGGTGAATTCACCTTGAGTGGCGATATCGTCATCGGGAAGGGCTACGATAATCTTGTGTGCCCCCGCCTTAAGTCGGATATTTTTGCTGAAACGATAACGCATTCCGTCGCCTGCCTCAGGATCCCGTATGCCCCGCAGTTCAGTGTTCTCCTTTTGCAAGTCACCCTGTAACTGCAGCGCCTGGCCATCAATGTTGATCAACAACCTGTATTCGGAAGTCCCATGTGATTTTTTCTCAGACGGGTAAATGCCGAATTTGTGTGTTTTAACCGAAGAGGTGACTCTCAAGTCGGCGTAGCCCTCGGGAACAATGCCTCCGTTCGACAATTCCTGAAAGACATCGGTTTGTATGCTGTTGCTCCCAGTTTTTATCAAGGACGAACTCTCTGCGCAGCCACTCAATACCATTGTTGTCATCAGGACTAACAAACAAATTTTATTCATGACCTAACTCCCCAAAGTGACGAGACTGACGTCTGGCCACGCTCGTTTGTTCGGATTTTGATTATTTCATCTACAGTAGAAACAAAAATCTTCCCATCGCCTGTATTACCTGTATGAGCATATTTCTGAATCACGTTGACAACAGCATCAACCATCGCGTCATCGACAACGACTTCGAGTTGAATACGCGGCATGAATTCAACCATCTCATAAGTAAATTTATCTTTTGAGTCCTTAGCCCTGCCTTTGCCGAATCCTTTGATCTCGGAGACCGTAACCCCCGGCAGGCCGTCAATTCCATGAAGCTCTTCAGTTACTTCCAGCAATTTTGACGGCCTTATTATGGCCTTTATCTCTTTCATAGACCTCTCCTTTGCATAAATTTATTTTCAGCGTCATACGCCGTTTTTACGTCGCTTTGTCAGGGGAGTAATTTATGTAAAAGCGCTTCGGCACCAACTCAGCGAACGTATATCCGCCGAGTGAGCCGAAGGGAACATGCTGTAAAGATGCGAAATGCTGTCAAAACAACTCACTTAAATCTCTGCATCGACTCTCCTCTTTTCAAACCAACTGTACACCGAAGGAATAATTAGCAACGTAAGCAGCGTTGACGTCACCAATCCCCCGACAACAACAGTTGCCAAAGGTTTCTGGATCTCAGAACCAGTACCGCTGGCGATCAGCATCGGTACCAGGCTGAAAATGGATATGGATGCGGTCATCAGTACCGGACGCAACCTATCGAGAGCTCCCTTTCGGATTGCTTCCGGCAATTCAAGCCCTTCGTCTCGGAGTTGCGAAATGCGCGACACCAAAACGAGTCCGTTCAGCACGGCGACTCCGAACAGGACGATAAAGCCTACAGACGCAGGAACGGATAGATATTGCCCTGAAATATAGAGGGCGAAAACGCCGCCGATCAGCGCGAATGGCAGATTGGAAATTACTAGCAGCGCCAGACGAATTGACCGGAACGAAACGTATAAGAGGAGCATTATCATGCCGACGGCTACCGGGCCGATGATCATCAGCTTGTGCATCGCCCTCTGCTGGTTCTCGAATTGACCGCCCCAGGTGAGATAATAGCCGGGGGGAAGCTTGACCTTCTCCTGTATCTTCTGTTTAGCTTCCGCAACGAACCCGCCGATGTCCCTGCCACTCACGTTCATCTCGATCCCGATTCTTCTGATACCGTCCTGACGGCTAATCTGAACCGGACCCTCGATCATCTTCACTTCGGCTAACTGGTCGAGCGGAATGTTCATCCCCGCTTTTGTGGTGATAAAAATATTTTTGATGGCCTCAAGGGAATCTCTCTTTTCCTCCGGCAGACGCACCGTTATATCAAAGTTCCGGTTCTGTTCATAAAATTGAGAGGCGGATTTCCCGGCAACGGCAATTTCGATGACACTCTGGACATCGCTGATATTCAGGCCGTAGCGGGCAATCTTTGCCCGGTCGATGTTAACCGTCAGGTATGGCTGCCCGGACACTTTCTCGGTGTTTAAGTCGGTTCCCCCCTTGACGGTGGCGAGAGCCTTGGCTATTTCAGCCGACTTGTCCCTCAGCACGTCGATATCTTCGCCGAACAGTTTGACAATCAGTTGTGCCTTTGTTCCGGCGACAAGTTCATCGATTCGGCACTGAATCGGCTGGCTGAAGCCGAAGGAGATGCCCGCCACCGATTCAAGGGCCTTGCGCATCTCATTGGTGACCTCCTCTTTGGAAATGTCCCGCTTCCATGTGCTCTTCGGCTTGAATATCCCGACATAGCCTGTTTTGTCCACCCCCCTGGTATCGAGCGCGACACCGGTTTGCCCCGTACGCGACACAACGATATCCAGTTCATCAAATTTTTTGAGTTTCTCAGCGGCAAGCTTGTTTACCTCCATCGCCTTGGCCAGGGAGACACCGGGGAGCATGGAAACATCCATGTCGAACGCCCCTTCATCCATAGTCGGGATGAACTCCGTGCCCAATCTCGTCACGAGAAACAACGAGGCAAGCAGGAACAGGCCGGCAGTGCTCAACACGACTTTTTTATGGTCCATCGCATATTCCAGCAGCGGGGAATAGAGCCTGTGGGCGTGCTTCATGATGAAACTCTCTTGCTCCGGCTGCGGCTTCAGCAAGAGAGAGCAAAGAACCGGAATAATGAATACCGAGATAAAGAGCGATGAAAGAAGCGCGATCGCAACGGTAATGGCGAGCGGTCCAAACATCTTACCTTCGATCCCCTCCAGAGATATTATGGGAAGAAAGGTGATCGCAATTATCAACACCCCGAAAATACTAGGCTTTTGCACCTCAATGACGGCCTTGAGAACCGCAAGTACCGGATTTTCACCCTTTTTCATTTCAGCAAAGTGCCGTTGGACATTTTCCACCGCGATGATTGTCGAATCCAGGATCATGCCGATGGAGATCGCTATACCTCCGAGCGACATCAGATTTGCGCTCAATCCGGCAATTTTCATAACAACAAAGGTGACAAACAGTGACAGCGGCAAAGCGATGAGTACGACTAAACTCCCTCTGATGCTTCTCAGCAATAAATACAATATGACGAGCACCAGAATAGCGCCTTCCAGCAGCGCCTTGTTTACTGTGTGTACGCTGGCGTTCACGATATCGCTTCTATCATAATAAGGGACCATCTTGATGCCGTCCGGCAGCATATTGTTGCCATTAATTTCGCGTACCTTCTCGTCCACCCGGCGGACCACGTCACGGCTGTTGGCGCCGCGCAGCATCATGACGATGCCGCCGACGGCCTCATCCTTGCCGTTTGTCAGGGCCGCGCCCATCCGCACGGCTGCGCCGACCTTCACCTGGGCGACGTCGCGCAGATAGGTCGGTGTTCCCCCTTGGGATTTCAGGACAATATTCTCTATGTCGCTGGTATCCTTTATCAACCCGACTCCGCGAACGATATATTGATCCGTGCCCCGTTCGAGGATATTGCCACCTACGTTTTGATTGTTGTTGCCGATGGCGGAATAGACGTCGTCTACCGTTACGGCAAATTTCAGCATCTTTTCCGGCGAGACGACTACCTGATACTCCTTGAAGTAGCCGCCGAACGAGTTGATTTCATTGACACCGGCTACGCTTTTCAACTGCGGGGTGATAATCCACTCCTGAATGGTGCGCAGATTGGTCAGGTAAGCCACCTTCTGCCGGGGATCATCCGGCATCTTCCCTTCCAGGGTGTACTGATAGATCTCGCCCATGGCCGTGCCGATTGGCCCCATGGCAACTTCAACACCTTTGGGGACCTTTTCTCTCGCTTCCGCCAGGCGTTCAAAAACCAATTGCCGGGCAAAATAGATATCGACGTTGTCCTTGAAAACAATGGTCACGATTGACAGGCCGAACTTGGTAACCGAGCGCATCTGTTCAATGTCCGGCAAGCCTCGCATTGCCATCTCAATCGGGTAGGTGACGTTCCGCTCAATCTCAACCGCGGAGAGTCCATTTGCATTACTTACAACTTCTACCTGAATGTTTGTCACATCCGGAAAAGCGTCAATCGGCAATTTCAGATATGAATATGCTCCAAAGGCAATAATCAGGAGCGCCAGGAATATGACCATTCCTTTCTGTTTTATCGTGTAGGTGACTAGTTTTTCGAGCATTGGCGTGCGTCTCCCGTCGCTTCATCTTTTTTTGATGATGGTGTCACTATCCCTCCAGTTCGCCCTTTTTAAGTTCCGACTTCAGAATGAACGCTCCCTTGATGGCATAGCGTTCTCCCTCTTTAAGGCCGGACACAATCTCAACAATGCCGCCTGCTGTGCGACCCTGTTTAACTTTACGGGGCCTGAACTCCACTCCTTTGTCATCCACAACGAAAATCACCTTATTGCCGTCAACATCCTGGAGGGCATCTTCCGGAACAGACGGGACCGCAGCTGCGTCAGCCGGCAAAGTCAGTTCAACTGTGGCAAACATCTCAGGCTTCAACTTCCGGCCTGGATTGGCCACCGCAACTCGCGCCTTGACCGTGCGGGTAGCTTCGTCGACCAGGTCGGCGATGTAGGTTATGCGACCTTTCAGTTTCCGGTCTGGAAAGGCGCCAACGGTAACGATTGCGGCCTGCCCCTTGTGGACCTTGGCGAGGTCCTTTTCGTGGATGTCAACCAGCACCCAGACCGAAGAGAGGTCAGCAATGGTGTACAGGCTTTTTGAGGGGTCGGAGAGTTCACCCACAATAGCGTGTTTTTCGGTGATGATGCCGCCGATGGGGGAACGCACCGGCAGAAGCGGCTTTTTATGGTCTTTCCCTTTAAGCTCGGATGTTGAGACGCCGTAAAGGGACAAGCGCTCTGCGTCGGTGTGCATTTCATTCTGAGCCGTTTTGAAATCAGTTTCGGCCTGGAGAATATCCTTGCGGGCGGCTATCTTTTTCTCCACCAGGTTTTTGACCCGGTCCATGTTTGATTGAGTCAGGGCAAGCTTTGTCTTTGACTGATGGTAGCGGCCCAAGGCTTCGCCAAGTTCGACGCTATCGAGGGTTGCCAGGGATTGTCCGGCGGAAACGCTGTCACCAAGGGAGGCCGTGACAGCAACGATCTTTCCTGAGATGCGCGGCGATACGTGGGCGATCCTGTCGGCATTGGCCTCGACCTTGCCGGTTGCGCTGATCACGCCTGCCAGTTGCTGTTTTATAGCGGAACCAACAATGACCCCGTTCAGCTTCTGCATCTCGAGCGTCATCTTCACACTGCCCGGTTCCTTTTCCCCTTCTTGGCCTCCATTCTTCTCTTTGCCATCCTTGCCTGCATCCTGACCGCCGGCATTTTTTTCCTTTTGGTCGAACTCCTTCTTTTCGGCATTCTCGCCGCCGCTTTTGAGGTTGATAAACCCAAAGAGAAAACCGCCACCCGAGGCAACTGCCAGCATAATTCCGATAATGATTACTTTCTTGTTCACTGCACACCTCCGGTAAGATCGATTGCTGCTGCTGTTTCGAGCTTCACGAGAGCTGCCTGCCGGTCATGCAGCGCCACCAGATAGCTGTCGTTCACCTCGAAGAATTTCTTCTGTTCCTGAATGACTTCCAGAATGCCGACTTCACCGAGTCGATAAGCTTCCTCGGTAAGTGCCAGGTTTTCTTCAAGTTGGGGAATGATGTTCGACTTGTAGAGAGAAAGAACTTTTTCGGCATTCAGAAAACTGGCGTACGCCGTTTCTACTTCCCGCTCGGCATTCCTGGTGGCAGCCATCAAGCGTATTTCACTGCTACTCTGCCTGGCCCGGGCTTCCAGAACCCCGGCCTGATTTTTATCGAATAAGGGAATGGGTATCGAGAGCTTCAAAGCTATGGTATAGGCCGTGTCTTTGCCCTCCATTCCGCCGATCTCCATAGCCGTCGTGTCTCGTTTGAGAGCAAGACCGGCGGTGAGGTTGGGGATGGATTCGGCATGGGCAAGTATAATATCTGAGTCACCCCGTCTTTTCTCCGCCTCCAGGGCCTTGAGGTCCGGCCGCTTCCCGAGTGCAAGTTGCTTAAGATCCGCGAGGTTTTTCGTCCTGCCGATTTCTGTTTCAAACTCCCCTGCAATCGAAGGAGAGTCACTCAGGGGAAGTCCCATAAGTGTCCACAGTTTAGCCTGATTCTGATGCAGCACTTTTTCGGAATCAATCCTTGCCCCTTCGCTTCGTGCCAGTTCCACCTTGGCCAGGTTCATTTCCAGTTCCGGAATGTCCCCAGCATTCAAGCGCTCTTTAGTCACATCCAAGAGCTGCCTGTTAAGCACGATGAATCGATCGGTCAATGCGACCCGCTTCTCAGCCAGGATTACCTCGAAGAATGCGGTACTCACATCTTCGACCAGCATTCTTTCACGATCGGCCACCTGCCAGCGGTACATTTCCAGTTCCCGATCAGCAAGTGCGAGACGCTTCGAACGCTTTCCTGACAGCAGAAACTCTTGTGACACCCCAAGCGATAGGCTGTTCTCTGCATTGCTGCCGGTCAGTGCGCCCGTGCCTCCTTCCAGTTCAAGGGTTGGGTTGGGCAGGAGTCCCGCCCTGGTTTTGCCAGCATCACGGATACCTTTCTCTTCACGAAACGACTTGAGGTCGCCATTATTGTGCAAAGAAAGCTCGACTACTTGTGGCAGTGACAGGTTCTGTAACTCCGCCCGGGCCGGGGCGGACATGAGTAGGTACAGGATTCCCGGCACAAGAAGCAATGCTCCTCTTGTGAAAACAGTTGTTCCCAAAGGAATAACCTCCTTTATTCAGTTTTGATGTAGATGATTTGAAACGGCTCTGGGCGTACCATGATGGAAATGTAGATAAACCTATCCCTATGGGTGAGGGAAAAGCTACAGTCTCATCGTGGCGTTTTAGACGAGATTTTGCGGGGGAATAAACTTGGGAAGATAGACTTCGGGTAAATGTTTGAATGGATCGATACTGGTCTGGTCGGAAATGATGGGGTTATAGCTGAGTCGGAACGGGGAGGTGGTCAATGGAGCATGACAACCGCAATCATCGCAGGTGTCGCAACCATCATAATCATTATGCTGCTCAAGGGGGGAGCAAGGACAGTGGTGAGACGCAGAAATTTCACAACAAGCCGCCTGGGCACTGGCCGATGAGGCGTGGCTTTCCATGGCAGCGCTTTCGTACACGCCAATGAGCATGCCGGTCAGCATGATCGAAAGGAGAAGCCAAGAATGGAGTTTCAGGTGGATTAAATTCCGTTTACGCATAATTATGGGTAACATAACCAGCTCCCTGAAAAAAGTCAACACCAAAACAGGCAACAGACCTAACCAAAGTCGAAGTCCGAATCAGTTGAACGTCAGATGCTGCGCCGCATTTCGGACACAGCCTTCAATGTCGCCACGTCGTTCATCGCCGTCGGCGATTATTGATGTGTACGTGCAGGATGTCTCGCAAAATACGCCCCGCGGCCGGGAAGATGAGTCGAGGGAAGCGATGAATGCCCCCGTGCGTGCGCAGTACGGCAAGGGTTGCAGGCGGCAGGGGTACATAGCGATCCTTGGCCACCTTGACATGGTACAATTAAAAGCACCAACTATCCGAGGCGCACTCATGACTTCAACCCCGATCCCAACAGCCCGACCAAAGGAAGAGGAGGCAAACCCCTTTGCTCGGGTGGCTCGCCCCATTGGGTTTCGTCGCTGGCTACCTATCATCTTGCTGGTTCAAACTTATCAGCGCGGTTGGTTGTTAAAAGACTTAATAGCGGGTCTCACCCTCACAGCGGTCCTCGTACCCGTCGGCATGGGTTACGCGGAAGCCTCCGGTCTGCCCGCCATTTACGGACTATACTCCACTATTGTCCCGCTGGTAGCATACGCCATCTTTGGACCAAGTCGCATCCTGGTACTGGGACCTGATTCGGCACTCGCAGGTATCATCGCCGCGACGATTATCCCGTTGGCCGCAGGCAACCCCGATCGTTTGGTGGCGCTTGCCGGACTTCTGGCATTACTAACGGGTGCGCTGTGCATCGTGGCCGGTCTGGCCCGGTTCGGTTTCCTCACTGACCTGCTATCAAAGCCCATTCGATACGGTTATTTGAATGGAATTGCACTAACAGTATTGGTTGGTCAGTTGCCCAAAATCCTTGGCTTCACCTCCAGTGGCGGCAACCTAATTCGTGAAGCCAGCAACCTTGTGCAGGGTATAATGGACAACCAGACAAACGGAACCGCATTGGTGATCGGCCTGGCATCCTTGATTGTGATCGCAGGATTTAAATGGTGGGCGCCCAGCGTCCCAGGCATTCTGATCGCCGTTAGCGGTGCAACACTTGCCGTGGAGTTGTTCGATCTACGGGCGCTAAACGGCCTCATGGTTGTAGGCCCTTTACCAAAGGGACTTCCGGTCTTTAACATCCCAATGGTGTCGCCCGACGAATTAGGAACTTTGTTCGCCAGTGCTCTGGCAATCGCGTTAGTGGCGTTTGCAGACATGAGTGTGCTTTCCCGGACCTTTGCCTTACGTGGCAAGTACGTGGTTGACCGCAATCAAGAACTCATCGCACTCGGCGCTGCAAACGTGGCTGCAGGACTGTTCCAAGGTTTCTCCATCAGCAGCAGTGCATCGCGCACCCCGGTAGCGGAATCGGCTGGCGCGAAGTCGCAGCTTGCGGGATTTGTAGGTGCCGCCTGTATCGCGCTACTGTTGATCTTTGCACCGAAACTATTACAAAACATGCCCACTGCAGCCCTCGGTGCCGTTGTGATCTCGGCCTGTTTATCGTTGGTGGAGATTCCCGGGGTGTTCCGGCTGTATCACTTGCGACGCGGCGAGTTCGTGTTATCAATTGTGTGTTTTCTGGGCGTGGCGTTGATTGGAGTAATTCAGGGTATCTTACTGGCCGTTGGCCTCGCGTTGATGAATTTTATCTGGCACGCGTGGCGGCCATACGATGCGGTGCTGGGTCGCGTCGATGGGTTAAAAGGTTACCATGACATAACGCGTCATCCTGAGGCGAAGCGAATTCCAGGATTGATCCTATTCCGGTGGGATGCTCCACTATTCTTTGCCAATGCCGAAATATTTCGCGAGCATGTCTTGCAGGCGATCGCCGAAGCACCGACCCGAACAAAATGGGTGGTAATCGCAGCTGAGCC
>JGI24143J45723_1001001_pt1 | contig 14026 bp, 10 predicted proteins | sample BarGraIncu00432A_FD_45723 | JGI IMG/M metagenome (IMG submission 45723)
TTACTACATCTATACCTGCCACTCCCACCATAAGGAAAGCCAAAAATGCAAGTCCCTTTTTAAATTCTGTAAGGTATTTAAAGAGCCTTCTCCATATACCTATATTTATTTTTTCTGTTGATTTATTTTCTACTGATTTGTTTTCATCTATTCTAGACACAATATCACTTCCCTTGAATATTTAGTGTACCTACTGTACACTGATTTACTCATTACACACCTGTTTTTCATCATCTAAGGCATCCAATGATGTCTGTATTTCCCATATTCTTTTATAGATACCATCTACTTTAATAAGCGTTTTATGGCTTCCTATGCTTTCAATCTTTCCATGATTTAATACTATAATTTTATCTGCAGCCATAACAGTTGAAATTCTATGAGATATTATAAAGGTAGTATTTCCTTTACTTTTCTTTTTAAGTTCTCCCCTTATAATTCTATCCGTTTCAGCGTCTACCGCACTTAATGAATCATCAAATATCAATATTGGCATATCCTTTATAAGTGTTCTTGCTATGGCAACTCTTTGTCTTTGTCCTCCTGATAAGGTAACACCCTTTTCTCCCACTATTGTGTCATACCCCTTTTCAAAGGAAGTTATAACATTATGCACAGCAGCTACGGATGCTGCATTATGGATTTCTATATCCTTTGAGTCTATCTTCGCCATTTTGATGTTTTCTTTTATAGTTCTAGAATAGAGAAAGGGTTCTTGAAGCACTATTCCTACATTATTCCTCATATGCTTTCTTTCAATATCCTTAAGCTCTATTCCATCAACTTTTATTGAACCACTATCATAGTCATAAAGTCTTAATAAAAGATGCACTAATGAGGATTTACCTGAACCTGTTGGTCCAACAATAGCCACTGTTTCGCCTTTCTTTACTGTAAAACTTATATCCTTAAGAATTTCATTATCACTCTCATATTCAAAGTTTACATTTTCAAAGCTTATTTCTCCTTTAATCTCTGGCTTTAGTGCCTTCCCATATTCTTGTTCCACTGGCACATCAATAATGTTTGTTATTCTTTGAAGAGATACTGACATTTTACCCATATCTGATAGGATTCTACCAAGTTGTCTTACTGGCCATAATAACATTCCTTCATAGGTGTTAAATACTACCAAAGTACCCAAACTTATTTCTCCATTAACTGCAAAATATATGCCCGATACTAAAACCAGACCTATTTGAGTCATGCAAAGAATATCTGATGTAGACCAATAAGTTGAAAGTAGCTTTACTAAATTAAAATTTAAATCCCTATATTTCATGTTTTCTTTGTCGTATTTATCAATTTCAAAATTCTGTCTTCCGAAAGCTTTTACAACTCTAACTCCACTTAAATTTTCTTGAAGCACTGATGTTAAAACTCCCTCTTGAGCATCCGCTTTTTCAAAAGTGTTTTTTATTTTATAGAAAAATACATATGAAAATATAAATATAATAGGTACTATTACCATGGCTATTACGGTCATCTTTTTATTAAGTGATAACATCATAATAATTGCAAAGGATACTATAAAAAATGCTCTTCCTATTTCCACCATTTGAGCCGCAAAGAATTTTCTAACGGTCTCCACGTCAGAAGTACATCTTTGAATTAAATCCCCTGATTCTGCCTTTACATGATATTCGTAGGGTAAATTCTGAATATGATCATAAAGCTTTACTCTCATATTCTTTGCAATGTTTTCAGCTGCCTCTGCAGATAACTTTCCTCTTAAAAATAAGAAAACTCCTCTTATGCAAGTTAATAATACAAGACTCAACGAACATATCCATAAATTTCTGAAAAGTACCGTTGTTCCCCCTACCATCATAATTAGTTTCTCTATAGGTGCAGGAACATCCAATGGTTTATTTCCTATTACTGAATCTATTGTGACTTTTATAATCATAGGCTCTAGCATTGCTATAAATGTAGCTGCTGCTATAGAAAGTATTGCTGCAGTATATAATAACCTATTTCCCTTAGTTAACTTTAAAAGTTTCTTCATATAAATCCCCCCCTGTGGCCCTTTTTACCATTATTTTAAAAACTCATGTGTAAAATTTAAAATTCCAGCCCCTAAATTTCCTGCAAAAATAATTTTTAATCATTTCCAAATCACTCCTTCTTTTTAATTGAACAAAAACTTATCTATAAAAAATTAAAAAGCCGAAGAATATATATTCTACGGCTTTTTGCACACAAAATTAGCTATTACAGTACTTGTATTTTTACATAACAATACAAATACCTGCAAACACTAACTAAAAAAAGCCGTAGGTACACAACCTCCGGCTTAGATAATTAATATAAATAACAAAATTTATTAATATTAAAAACTTATTCCAAGATCGTGTTTAGATAGTTCATTAAATTTTACTATAGTGTTCACACTCTTTAATGCAAATCTTCTTCTCAACATAGTCTCACGACCTCCTTTTAATATTAGTTGCTTCCAACAAAATAATTATATAACACTATTACATATTTTACAATGTGAATTCCATAAAAATTTAGATATATCTAAGAATTCCCTTCAATTCTATTATTTTCATTTTCCTTCTATATATTTTATAGTCTCCTCTTCAGCGTTAATATATGCCTTCCTCATTTTATATCCAAACTCATCTTCACTAGTACAAAAGTCTGGAATGCCCAAGGTTTTTATAACACCATGCTTAACTTCAGGTGATACATAAGAAAAAACCATATTTAATACCTCTTTATCTATTCCATTTGAATTCTCAAATTCTCTTTTCAAATCCGCAATAGTTTTTTTTGACTTAAGCTGTTTTTTTATTTTTCTTTTAATTTTATCGCTTTCATTTCCACTTCTTAAAATCCTCAAGGCTTTTAAAAATTCTTCTTTGTCCATTCCTCTCAATTTTAAAATTACAAAGGGATCTTTATCAAATTCAAGTCCAAGCATATAATGAACTGCCGCTATATGTTTACAGGGATTTGCAGCATCCGGACATGAACATTCAGTTATTAAATGTATTTGTTTTTTAGGGAAAAGAAAAACTCCCGCTTCTTTAAAAGCTTCCTCTATATTTTCTGGCATTTCTCCATTTAAAATCATGGCACAAAATATAGCCTTTTGTGCCATAATATTCATAATATTTTCCCACTCCTGCTTTGAAAAAATATCAATCTCCATATTTACTTTATAAGGTGTTAATCTACCACCCTGAACTTCGGCAATGATTTGTCCCTTCAAAACTTCCATACTCAGCACATTGCCAGTTCTTGCGTATTCACGCCCTTTATCTATTCTAGAACTTATAGTAAAGCTTGAAATTGCATTATTCCATTTTTTTGACCACCAATTAACACCAAATTCATTTCTTATTCTTCCAGTCACAAAGGTTACATCTCCTCGCCATATCTATATGAAATAATAATCCATTTTAACTACTAATTCTATTTATACATTATTAACTTTAAACCATCAACTATTAACTCTCAACTATGCTATCATGCTCTAGTATAAATAATTCTTTAAGCTCTTTATTGCTCATTTCTGAAATCCAGTTCTCATTTGTGGAAACTATACTTTCAGCAAGTGCCTGTTTCCTTTCTAGCATCTCATCTATTTTTTCCTCTAGGGTTCCCATACATATGAATTTATGCACATGAACATTTTTAATTTGCCCTATTCTAAATGCTCTATCTGTTGCTTGATTTTCTACAGCAGGATTCCACCATCTATCAAAATGAAAAACATGATTAGCTTTTGTAAGGTTTAGCCCAAGTCCTCCAGCCTTTAAAGATAATACAAACACCATAGGTTCACCAGTTTCATTTTGAAAAATATTAATCAATTCTTCTCTTTTCTTTCTACTGGTTCCTCCATGTAAAAATAATGTTTTTACCCCTAGTTTTTTCTCAATTTCCGATTGTAAAATGTGTCCCATTTCTGCAAACTGAGTAAATACTAATGACCTATCCCCTTCTTCTATAACAATTTCTAGCATTTCGAGTAGCCTTTCAAGTTTTCCAGAGCGACCTTCAATTTCACCATTGTCTTTTAAAAACTGGACAGGATGATTACAAATTTGTTTAAACTTTGTTAAGGATGCAATAATTAAGCCTCGCCTTTGCATACCCTCAGAACTATCGATTTTATTTAAGCAATCATTTACTACCGCTTGATATAGTGTCGCCTGCTCCTTTGTTAACGGTGCATATTCCTTAGTCTCAATTTTGTCTGGTAAATCTTTGATAATATTTGCATCAGTTTTAAGTCTTCGTAGTACAAAAGGAGAAATTATCTTTTTTAGTTTACTACTTTTTTTAGGATCTCCTTCCCTCTCTATAGGAACTGCAAACTCACGCCTAAAGGTTGACCAATTGTATAAATATCCACTATTCAAAAAGTCCATAATGGACCATAAATCTGAAAGTCTATTTTCAACTGGTGTTCCTGTTAATGCAACCTTATATTCTGCTTTAAGGGCTTTTATATGTTGAGTTTGTTTTGATGAGCTATTTTTAATATTCTGCGCTTCGTCTAATATAATTCCTGCCCATTGTTCCTTTTGAAATAAATTCTTATCTCTTACTATTAGGGCATAGGTTGTAATAACAACTTCATTTTTATGTATTTCCTTGCTGAAGTTTTCATAACTCCACCTACTATTTCCATGATGAATTGCAGTTTTAAGACCAGGCGCAAATTTTTCAATTTCCTTTTCCCAATTTCCCACAACTGAAGTAGGACATATTATTAAAGTAGGTTTATCCGTTAGCTTATTTTCCCGTTCGTAAAGTAACAGGCATATGCTTTGTATTGTTTTTCCGAGACCCATATCATCAGCAAGGCAAGCACCTATACCATGATCTCGCAGAAAAGTTAGCCAGTAAAACCCTCTCTTTTGATATTCCCTTAGGGTACCACTAAATCCTTGCGGAATATCAACTTTTTCTATACTATTAAGATTAAATAATTTCTCAAAAAAATGTCCCACTGCTTCTTGATTGTCTATATTATCAACACTAATTCCAGGGATTATTTCCTCGTCGCTTAAATTAAGTCTTAATAATTCTCCAACGGGTATTTTTCCGTTTAAGCCTTTGTTCATTTTCATCTTTGATAATGATTTGATTTGATGTATATCAACCTGTACCCACTGACCTCTTAATTGAATAAATGGTACCTTTAAATTTGATATCCTATCAAATTCTTTCTCACTTATCTCATCTCCGTCTAAGGCTAACTTCCAATCATATTCAAGAATAGTATCCATATTAAATGTACTCTTTGTTGCTAAGTTAGTATTTGTACTATGGTTTTTATCCTTTAATTTAACTGAAAGCTTTGAAGGCTTTCTCCACCAAGCTGGTGCAATAATGCCAAAGCCTTTTTCCTTTAGAAAATAAGCTGATTCTCTTAAAAACGAATATGCTTCTTCCATAGATAGCTTGCACTCTATAGGTACTGCATCATAAAGACTCCTTTCAATTGGAATAAATACTTTTGATGCAACTGCTAAATCTTCTAGAAGTCTTTCTTGTGGATTATTAAATTTTTTATTTAAATAGGTTATTGTATCCAAAGATTCTTCAAAAATCATTTTTGCCGGTAACATGAGGCTGGGGTCATCCTTTGCTTGAAGTAAATATTCAATTGTCCACTTCTCGCCCCGGCTAGGTGGAACAACCTTAAAGCAAGTACGAAACTTGAAATTACTTTTTTTAATCTTTAGTGGACCAATCCATTTTTTATATTCATTTAACATTTTAATCTGATCACTTGTATCAATAGGTATCTCAGGTAATTCTGAAAAAAGAGAATGTATCCAACTACTTCCCAAGTTAGTAAACTCTTTTCCTAAGTAATCATGTTCTTTATTTATTTCACTAGAGCTCCATCTCACCATACTATCAATCATAGAATCCATAAAATCACTTACAAGTTTAGTCGTATTTGTGTATTTAAATTCTTCATTTTCTAAAGGAAAATATGCCTTACAATCTGTGGGCATATTACCACATAACATCTTTTTTTTGTCGATATATTCAGAATCGCTTGTGTGCCATCTCCATTGAGAATTTACTTTTTTACGTACTCTATCGATGGTTAAGGAAGGCAAATATTTATGCTTTATAATTAGCTCAGCCGTAAATTTTGCAACTGTAATCCAAAACTTTAATTCCTGTGACAACTCTATTCCATCTATGTGTTTTCTATCTATATTTAAAATCATATGAAATGAATCCAAATTATTAAAAGTAATGCCTCTAATTTCTCTCTTAAGAAGCTGCTTTTTTATTGCATCATATTTGTATTTTCCACATTTAATTTCTAGTGCTGGATTATTAATTTTACTACGCAACTCTTGGACTGAAGCCATTTCTTCATATAGTGGAAGTGCATTTTTAGGTGTTCTGCCTCTTCTTGTACATTTAGTCTCCCCACCCTGACCCCAGAATATAAATGTGTGTATACCTTCTGTAGTTTCTATCCATCCGCCATTTAATATCATTTAACTTCACCCTCTAATAATGCGTTAATATTTTACTGCTACTATACAGTTTACCATATTTAGCTTATAAATTTCACTTTTATATCTTGTTTTATTACTTTTAAATTTAATTTCAACAATAAATCATCAATTTTACATTTTAACATAAAGTTATGAAGGTTTTCTTCGAAATATAAAATACATACAATTTTTTATAAAACTCTGTGTTTATAACCATTTGAAAGCGAGGTAAAGTATGAATAATAATATACTATTAGAATCTGGAACTGGTGAACTTGAAATATTAGAATTTGTAATAAATGATAAGCATTATGCAATTAACATTATAAAAGTTAAAGAAGTAATAAACGCCACTAACTTAACTAAACTACCTGATTCACACCCCGCCATAGCAGGACTTACATTATATAGAGATAAAATAATAACATTAATAGATCTAAAATATGTTTTAGAAAAACAACATAAAAATGAAGTTGATGCAAAAATTATTCTTTGTCAATTTAATAAAATTGAGGTTGCCTTTAGTATTGATAATATTGTAGGTGTTCATCGTATTAAATGGGACAAGATAACCAAGCCTGATGACATATCTATTAATTCACTAGTTATAGGAAATATTGTTTTAAGCAATAAAATAATACTACTTCTAGATTTCGAAAAAATAGTTACTGATATAAGTCCTTCTACTGGAATTAGTGAAGATAAAATCGTTGATATAGCTTATAAAGATAGATCTAAAATCAACCTTGTTTTAGCTGATGATTCTCCACTAATTAGAAGATTATTAAAGGATACTCTTATTAAGGCTGGTTTTAATAATTTAAAGATATTTGATGATGGAAAGCAAGCTTTAGATTATTTATTTGATTTAGTCGAGCAGAAAAAAGATAAATTTATGGAGGATGTTCACGTACTTATAACTGACATTGAAATGCCGCAAATGGATGGTCATACACTGACAAGAAAAATCAAAGAACATAGCATTCTTAAAAGATTGCCAGTTATACTGTTCTCATCATTAATTACAGGAGATTTAAAACATAAGGGAGAATCTGTCGGTGCAGATGCACAACTAAGCAAACCAGAAATAGGAGAGCTCGTAACTTGTATTGATGGCTTCACTAGCAATGCACATAAATAAAAACTCAAAACTAAGCTTATTCATGACTTAGGGAGTCATAGTCGATCTTTAACAAGATATAAAAGGCTAATTGCAAATATTGCAATTAGCCTTTTATTAATTCATTTGCTTAAAAAAAATTAATTTATCATGGCTCGTTATATAAATAATAAATAATAAATTCGATATACTAATTACTATACTTTAAATTTATATCTGTAATATTTTTTATTTTACATTACAACTTTTATTAAAGTTTAACTTATAAAAAATGCGAAGGGAAAATGAATTCTTATGAATAAATATATAAAATATATAAGTTCAATGCTAATTGTGGAATTATTATCATGTAATTCAATATGTTACGCTAAAACAAACATTGGTAAACAAATAAAAAATGATCAACTAATATTAAAAGAGCCGATACCTCAATTAGAAACAAATGAATATAAAAGTGATGTATTACCCTTTGAAGGCGTAAATCTAAAATACAATGATAGAGGCATCTGTATACTTGCATATCACTGCATTGGTTATGAAAAAAATAATGGATTAAAGGTCCAAAAGCAGCAGTTTAGACAACAAATGAAATATATAAAAGATAATTGTTATACTACTATTACCCTCCAGCAGCTATCTAAATTCATATTAGAAAATAAACCCATACCTCAAAAATCTGTGGTCATTACCTTTGACGATGGTTATGTAGACAATTATCAATATGCATATCCTATTCTTAAAGAATTTAATCTTAATGCTACAGTATTTATTATTTCTAAAACCATAGATAAAAGAAAGAACTATATGACTTCAAATCAGCTTAAAGAACTTCAATCAAATGGAATAGATATCCAAAGCCATACATTAGATCATGAGGAATTAACAACTCTTTCTTATAAAAAGCAGCTAAATACTTTAAAAGAATCAAAAAAAAATTTGGAGAACATTTTAGGTAAAAAGGTAAATTACATAGCTTATCCATTTGCAAAGTACAACTCTAATACAATAAAAGCGGCAAAGGATGCCGGATATATTATGGGGTTTATACTTGGAGGCAGAGTAGCAAGAAAAAATGATGGGATTTATACTTTGCACAGGATATGTGTAGTTCCTAGTGATAGCATGGAAGTGTTAAAAGCAAGATTGAACACCCGTTAATTGCTATATTAAGAAGAAAATATTAGCCATAATTAATAAATATTGGAGGGTAAGAAATTGAAAAATAAATTAAAACTATTTTTATACTTTATAATCACATTTTTAATAATTTTAACCTATAAAGAAAATGTAATGGGTATTGTAATACAAAATTCTACTTGGCCAATTGAAGACCTTAATACATCAATGAAAAATATTAATCAAGAAAAGAGAGTAATTTATTTAACTTTTGATGATGGTCCTAGCATAATTACAGGTAAAGTCTTAGACATCTTAAAAGAAAATGATGTTAAAGCTACCTTTTTTATTATTGGTAATCAAATTAATGGATTTGAGAATGTGATAAAAAGAATTCATGATGATGGTCATAGTATTGGTTTACATACTTATACTCATAAATTTAAGCGTATTTATTCCAGTAGAGATGCTTTTATAAAGGAAATGCTAGACTGTCGTAATGAAATAAATAAATTAACTGGAATTTCACCTAATATAATTAGATTTCCTGGAGGAAGTAGAAAACGCCTGACTAATACTTATTTAACTAAATTGCATAGTTATAATTTTAAAATATATGATTGGAATATGGTAACTTCAGATGGAATAAACTCAAATACATCTCCAAATCGATTATATAGAGATGCTACAGAAGGTAATGAAAAACTATCCCCCATTATATTACTTTTACATTGTGACTATATGCATAAAAACTCATGTAAAGCATTGCCTAATATAATCAAATATTATAAAGAAAAAGGTTATGAATTCAAAATCATTTCTGATAATACGCCAGAACTTTATTTTCCAATAAAAAAATGAATTTTAAATCCTAGTCTCATTTTCTGTTACCATAAAACTAATTGAAAATTTTGTAATTAGTCTTATGGCATTAGTTCTTTTATCATGCATCATAATTATTGTGGAGGTCTTGCACCATCTAAAAGTTGCTCAGTACTTAATCCAAAAGAATATTGAAAGTGTGGCAAATCAACAATACTAATGCTATAAGTTTTCCAATTCCCCCCCCACTCTAATCCAACTTGTTGCCTAGATTACCCATTTGATTAAACTTATCAGTAGCATTCCAAGCAACCACACCGTTTACCACAGGTGCACAATCAAATGCTAATCCCCAGTTATGATATGAATCTCCTCCTTCAGCATCAGTTACTATAGCCCCTGTCCGAGTTCTGCCTTGAGCATATAATGCATCCTGATCATTCCAACTTCTAAATGTTACTATGATAGTAACATTTAAGTTATTTGCAGTACATAAACCAAGGAATTTTTTTGCGAGTGATGCAACATATGGATTTAATGCGCTTAAATTTTTTGAGCTCGGACGTATAATATAATTATCTTTTGGATTTGGATTAAATAATTGTTGTCTTGTTCTTGGGTTTACAACACCATCCATAATAAGACCATTAACACTTTGAAATCTTTTTACAGCATTTATCGTCTTAGGACCAAACACTCCATCGGGAAATCCAGAATTAAAATATAAAGAATTTAGTTTGTTTTGTATTTTTATAACTTTTCCTAGTAAAGCACTCCAAGTAACTGGTCCAACAATACCATCCGATACTAATTTATTCTCAGTCTGGAAATCTCTTACTACCTCGTCAGTTAATAAATCAAATACTCCGTTAATTTGAATACCATTATAATTAAAATTTAATCCATGTAAATCCATCTGAAGTAATCTCACGGATGGTCCTTGATAATATAATCTTAATATTGGCAATGCAGCCATCAACTTTCTCCTTTTAAAAATATTTATAAAATTATACTATGTTCTATTAAATATAATGTGAAAAAGCTCATAGGTTTCATCATTAAAATATAGTGTAAATATAAAAACTCCCAATCATATATTAATCTATAATATTATATTTTTGGAGGAAGTAGTTATGTATATTAATAAATCAATGATTAGTGAAGTATCACCCTATCTCAGTTATGGTTATCGATGAGGTTGCAGTCCAAAGGTTAGTGAACCTTCCGAAAAAGGACTTTTATATTGGAATCCCCCTAACTTTATTCCCACTATATATAAAGCAAAAGCTCTTGGTAACACAAAAACACCTGGTACAAATATTCTTAGCCAATCAACAATCGACCACTGCATGAAAAAATATATGTATCTTTGGTTAAATAACGGCACAGAATTTTGGTCCGTACCTATATTTGTCAGGAATAATTATATTTATATATGGATTTGGAACGAGTCTAAATGGGCGTATTATGTAATGTCTTTAGAAAATATTGATAGCTTTATATGCTACTAACCTACTTCTCAGGTTTGAAAACGGCTATTTTTCTAGCTTCTTAATATTATTTATGGTTAGGAGGAGCATAAGCTCCTCCTTTACAAAAAATTTATTCATTATAATTTGAAAGTGTAGTAATCTAATGCTTTACTTATTCTTTTGATAATATATTAAATTTGTAATTAAAAAGGCTAAACATGAGTAGTGCATCTATTGCCCATTGCAGCGCCGTAATCCACCATAAGGCTGTAACTGGGTACTTTAAAAGATGTATAAAATAATATGTTAATGGTAATCTTATAATCCAACTTGTAAAGCAAGAAATAAAAAAGGGTGTCTTAACATCTCCAAGTCCCTTTAATGCACCAGCAAAGACTAGCGACATACCTATAAACGGTTGCTCTACAGCTCCGATGGCAAGGCACCTACCCGCTAAATAAGCAACTTTCTTTTCATTTTCACCCACAAAAAGATTCACCAGAAGGTTTGGCATAAATAAGAATATTATTGCAAATATACTCATCATAAACACTGCATAAAAAGCACAGTTATTGGCAATTGATTTTGCTTTTTTATAGTCTTTCTTCCCAGTATTAAGCCCTACTAATGTAATAACTGCAATTCCAAATCCGATACCAGGCATAACTGAAATTCCTTCAATCATATTAGCTATTTCATCAGCTGCAAAGGAAATACTGCCAGATTTGATTATAATAGCAACACATATTAATTTGCTAATACTGAAGGCTGCTTCTTCCAATGAACAGGGAATAGCTAATTTTAATATCTTTTTAATATCTTTAGAAGAAATTCTGAAGATAAAAAAGTGTTTAATCACAATTTTCGCCTTAGACGCAGTATGGTAAAAAGAAAAAATAAAACCACATAAATAAGCAATTGTAGAGGCTATAGCGGATCCATCTATGCCCCTGGCCTTAAATATAATTCCAAAAATCAATAAATAATTAAAAATAATTTTTAAAGAAAATACAATCAAAGAACATATAAATGGTATAAAAGTGTTTCCATATCCTATTAAAATAGAATTTAAAAGCATCATATTCATACAAAAGAATAAAGCTATAGAATTAATTTTTATAAAAGAATAACCTATTTTTAAAATTTCATTCCTAGCTCCAAGTATGTAAAGAAGTTCTTTTCCAAAATAATAAAATAAAATTGTGATAATCAAACAAATTATAGCACCTAAAATAAGCCCTATGACCGCGAATTTTTCCGCAATTTTATACTGTCTTGCACCCACGAGTCTTGAAACTAGTGAAACAATACTTATACAAACTCCGCCTGAAATAAATATACCTATAAATGCATTTGTTAAACTATTACTTATTCCCACAGCACTTACTGCTATATTTCCCCCATATTTACCAATCATCATTAAATCGAAAATAGACATTAAAGTATATATTGTTATCTCCGCTACTACAGGTAACGAAGTATTTAGAACGTCATTGATCGTATATTTATTCACCATACATAAGCTACCTCACAAAAATTAACTACCATTATTAAGTATATTAGTAAAATTTGTTTTGATGAATAACTTTCCAAGGTTTCAAAGTAATTCATCTTTTATTTTTGCAAGAAATCTTATTAATGTGGAATACTAAATTAGTACTTATTTTGTTAACTGTTCACATAATTTGGAGGTGTATAAATTTATGAAAAATCCTATTCACAAAACTGGGATGTCTATTATTATTTTATCTTTTACTTTATTAACGTGTTTGCTTTTCTATAAATTCAATGATTTTTACACCAATAAAGATATGACTATTTCAACAATAGCTGTTATAGATCCGGATCAAACTGAAATCACAATGTTACTTGAAAATATTTATAAGGATCGTTGTTCCATGTTTATAACTAGAGATCTTACGAATTTGTCTAGTTATTATGATCTCTCTCAAAAACTTGGAAAGTGGAGTTTAGAGCATGAAGTAAAAAGATTTAAATATTTTAATGATTGGTCAAGTCAAAGAGGTATGAATTTTATAAAAGTTGAATCTACACCCAAAGTTAGAAAAATAACTGCCACCAAAAGAGGCCTTCGCCTATTGGTGGATGAATATTATAAATTTGATTATACATATAAAAATGATATAACCCCTACTACAAATACTTTTGGCGTAGGGTTAATCCACTCAATGGAACTAATAAAAAATGAAGGAAAATGGATAATTTATTCTGATTGGTATTTAGATTGCTTTGAGGATGCTCTGAAAGCTTATTTGGGAGAATTAAAAGACATGAAGCTTGATACTACAAAAAAAACTATTTATGCCCTAGGTAATTGTCCTAATATACCATCTGAGGTAAAGACCATTCCCAAAGGTCATTATAATAAAATAAATGCTATTAAATATGCTGATACATATTGTGGAATACCATGGGCCAATGGGAGTTTAACAAAATATAATAAAAAGTACACAAACTATACAGGCATTGGTGGAAATTGCACTAATTACGTATCCCAATCAATTGGAGATAGTGAAGGTGGTGGTTTACAATTTGATAGTACTTGGCATTGTACTTATAAAAAATATGGTGGAGCTGACGGAAGCTCAGCATGGGTTAATGCTGATGCCTTTAAAAAGTATTTAATTTATAGTGGTAGAGGAAAAATACTAGGAAAAGGAACATTCAAAGAGTTAATTGCTCCCCTTCCTGGCTATCCATGTGGAGTAGTACAAAAATTGGATATAGGCGATCTTATTTGTTATGCAAAAGGTAGAGATATAGATCATTTTGCTATAGTAACAGGTTTTGATAATCATGGTTATCCTCTTGTTAACACACACACAATTGATAGATATCATGTGCCTTGGGATTTAGGCTGGGGAGATAAAAATATTAATTTTTACTTAATACATTTAAAATAAGGGTGCCAAATTTGGTACCCTTATTTTTGATATTTTCCTATAATTTTTAAAATTAATATTTTATTAAATTATTTATTTTATTGT
>JGI24143J45723_1001003_pt1 | contig 14020 bp, 12 predicted proteins | sample BarGraIncu00432A_FD_45723 | JGI IMG/M metagenome (IMG submission 45723)
CCTTGACCATATCAATTCTGAAGGGAGGGAATATGGTCACACTTATCAACGAAGAAACCGCAGCAAGGATGCTCGGCGTTACAAAGTCTAAATTGCAGCGTGACCGGTGGCTCAATACCGGCATTCAGTACGTCAAAATTGGGAAGTGCATTCGTTACTCCAAGGAGACAGTTGAAGAGTTCATTACCAACAACACAATAATCCCATCCAGGTAAATTCCACGGTTAATGGGGGGTGCAAATCCCCCCTCATCTTCGGATTCTCCCATTGCGCGAATTGTTATCGAACCGAGCGTATCCACATTCCGAACCCCCTCCGGCCTGCAGTCCGGACTTATCACATGCCCCCCCTTCTCTTCCGTGCTCAAGAGGCTCCCAAACCTCATGGTATCTTCAAACCGGTTCTATGCCTCGTCTATCTCCCCGCTTCTACTTGGCCTTGTTACTCTTCTACGCAAAATTACCGTGAATAGAAGCAATATGCCCTTTAATGGCATCCTCAGTGAACACCTTATCCCCGTTTTTCATACGGAAGCCCATCATTTTCAATAGGGCCACCATTTCCCCGAGGGTCTTTCTGTCGCATTTAAAGGAAACCAGCCAGGCTTTGGCATCGCTATCAACCAATTCACGCATTGAGTTAACATCCTGATTCTTGAGGATATTGAGTGCCCTTACGCTGAAGGGGAAGGCGGAAACAGGGCAATCCAAGGTTTGTTCTTTTGATAGGATTATTGCATTGGACATCGGTAATCCTCCCAGATACGTATTCAGGGCTAAGATGGCGCATGGAGAAACCAGGACAAATCAACGGTATCAAAAACAAGCTCGTACAGGTCACCGCTGTCCTCAGCGATAACGGCATAATGCAGGAGAGGTGCATCCCCTACCCTATCCGTCCAAAAGTAGGTCGTCTCCTTAATCTTATGCTGCCGGTTGTTCAGTTCGAACCATACCGGCTTCGCCTTTTTGCCGGGTTCAAATATGGCGGCAACTCGAACAGGAGTGCTGGGCTGCATATCAATCAAAAAAGTGAATTGTCTTGAGAACCCGCCCGACGACTACCACCGCCTCAGCCTCCCCTTCTCCTCTCCGAATGATGATTGGCTCCATGGCGCTATTCTCCGGTTGCAGTCTGATATGGTCGGCCTCCCTGAAGAACCGTTTCATGGTGGCTTCGCCGTCAATCATGGCAACAACGATTTGTCCATTTTCTGCGGTCAGCTGAGGGTGGACGATAGCAAGGTCGCCGTCCAGTATGCCAGCATCCTTCATACTCTCACCTTTGACCCGGAGAAAGTAACAGTCGTCGCCTTTTACCCAAGAGGGGTCAATACTGTAGTGCCCCAGGATGTCCTCGATGGCCGGTTCAGGGATACCTGCCCTAACGGTTCCAACTATTGGGAGGGATATTGCAGTTCCTGGAATGTGGGAAATACCGTTGTAGGTTGTATTCCCCTTGCTTGCTCTATCAGCTTTGCCAGGCCTGTTGGCAAGAACGATGCCCCGAGAGCTTCCAGCCTCCCTTCTGAGATACCCCTTGCGCTCAAGGGCCTGCAAGTGGTGGATGGCGCTGACGGTGCCCTTTACCCCGAGGTGATGAGCTATCTCTCTCAGAGTCGGGGGGTAACCGTGGCCATCGATGCGCTCAGAAATATAGTCAAGAACCTGCTGCTGGCGGGTGGTAAGATTTTGTATTTTTCTCCAAAATTATACCAAATGATATATATTGCCATTTGATATATCACCAGTCGAAATTGAAGTCAAGAGATGGAGGAATGTAAAAGGCCACCTCAAATGGGTGACCTTCCAGGGAAGCATTTATCAGAGAGGGGTTTTAACCGTGAAGCGAAGTCATAGCCATAACCTCGAAAGGCTTCAGATATGCGAAAACCTCGTCATATTCTGAGTCAGAAAGTGCGTGGTTTTTCTCTGTCATCTCGATTACATCACCACCAAAATCAACCCCAAAATCATCAACAAGCGCCATAATAGTCTGATTTTCTGAAGGTTTATAGTCCTTGATAAAATTTAGAATGCTGCCATAGTTCATTTTATCCTGGTCTTGCTGGTTAGGAGAATCGATTACAAACGGGCACATTACAGAAGTACCGTGCTTCTTTATGGTTGCTACTATGGCAAAATAGTAGGCAAGAATTGCTCTGGGTAAATCGCTGCCAGTCTCTTTTATTTCACACTCAATTTTAGAATAGGACTTCCTACTTAAATTTGTAACACTGAGATTATAAAGGTATCCATCCATTTTGTTACGGTAGAAATCTATAATCTCAGCAACTCGGTCTTTATCCTGTAACTTTTTCAATTCTTCCTGAGCAGTTTTGATATCGGAATCAATATCTGAAATCTCAGTTCTTACCTCTGTTAAATTATCCGCAATTTGAGATGAAATATATTCGCCACTCATAGCCTTAAGTAAGCTGAGAAGTGTGACATCACCGCTCTTTCTGTTCATAATATTTTGAATTTCATCTAATTCTTTTTTTGCTTCATGCACTGATGTCTTGTGAGATTTAATGTTTTTGTTAATATCGTCCAGTTTGACAATTATATCATGTAACAAGGTGACACATTTTTGGTGGTCATTGGCTATTGAGAATCTACCTGCGAAGGAATTTTCGTAGCCTTGACCACACATTGGGCAACAAATGGCCTCTTCATTAGGCAATGTTGTCGTATAAAGGTAATCAGCATCAAGTTCTTTCTGAGCATGGGAAACGATACGGCTCTGAGCCTCCAGTCTCATCCTCTCGGATTCAAGCTCGAAAAGCTTCTCCCTGAATTTTTCTTCCTTTACCTTTAGCGTTTCACATTGTTTCATCAACTCACTGATTTCTCGTTGAAAAACTGAAATATCCAAACTAACATCATTATTGAGAATGTCTTTGCCGAACCGTTCCTTAAACTTCAATAGCAGCCGTTCATGCCCGGTTGGTTCGGATTTTTTACTTTCGAGAACCCGGCACTTTGCCCTCAACAGGTAGTATTCATTGGGCCTTATACCGGTGTGATAGTAGGTGACATCCTTGCGCCACTTCGGCAACTGGGCAAGCCTATCGAAAGAAGACCAGCTTCGTGACCACCCATTCTCCTGGTCTATATAAAACGGGACAAACAGGTAGACTGGCGGCGGAGTGACCTCTTTCTGTTCCCGGTCAACCAAAACAAGCTTGAAATTGAACATTTCGGCAATTTTTGGCCCGAGTTCAGACGTTACCCTCTTGTATACCGAAATCAGCCTATTATCACTCGAAAAGAGGGCAAAATTCCCCCGCATACGGAAAATCTTATAGACTGTCCCGCTGATTTCAAATTCCAAAAACAAGAAAACGTCTGCAGTTTTCCACGTAGGATGAATTTTGGCAGACTGGGCACCTAATGCCGCAAAAATACTTTTGATTACCGAAGACTTACCGGTATCATTGCCGCCCTTTATTATCGTCACCTTCGGATGAAATTTTATCCTTCTCGCCCTTCTCTCGTTGTGCGAAATCATCAACAACTCTCGAAAGATAAGATTTTTCATAGTTTTTCTTCCTTAGGTTTCGAATTAGCTTTCTGTATTGGTCAAGATTCATACATTGCCCTAAATGCCATTACCAGAATGTAATCGTCCGTGAACTGATACTGAAATTTTTGGTCGATTTTGGGCCTTATCATTTTAGCAATTTCGAGCATTTTAGTATCCTCATGTTCTTCGAGAATTACTTTTACACAAGCATTGACCACTTTTCGTGTTTCAAAAATCGGCTCATTCAATGGATTCATCTTATCAACATCATAGACATCCCAAGCCTGGCGTATTTTAGCCAGCTTGATTGCGGTCACACCTTCGCTGAGTAAGACAGAGCTTAACGTGCCCCAAAGTTCTTCACTACTGACGGAAGAGGAAATATCCTTTAGTATTTTGGAGAGATACGAAATTCCTATACCCTTCTTGGCTTTCAGCTCACCAAAAGAAGCAATATCTGCTTCATAATTAGTTTTGTTTTTGACAGTATCGAAAAGAACCCTATATAAAGCAGCAGCATTTGCATTAGCCATATTTTGGGAGTCGAGAAATTCTAAGACTTTACCCTTAGTATGGGTCGAATGAGAGTCGAGACTTAAGTCAGTAACCTCAAAACAGCAAGGAAAGCATTGGTCGCAATCATCAATACTGCATTCAGTTTTGATTGCGCCCCGGAGCTTATCAAGGTCTGTCGTATCAATGTCTTTGATATTGATTAGTTTAAGTGCTAAGGAAGATTTACCGTTAGAAAGGGAAAATTTAAAAGGGGCATTTGAAACTACTCTTACTTCAGTTTTATACTCAGAAAAGCTATTTGCGGTTGAATATAACTTTCCAAGTATTGAGCCGAGCAAATCTCCTTCTTTAGACTTCTTGGAGGTCACTAGGCTTTCTGGAGTCCATACCTTATTTTTAGAAGTCTTGATTTGCACCAAATTTGTTGCGGTGGGGTTATCCTCTGAATCTAGAAGGACAACATCCTCATGATAATCACATATTACACAATAATCTGAGTTGTTGGTGTGTAACTCCAATATCTTGCCAATTGTCCAATCTTTTTGAAAATCATATCGATTTGAACCGACACTACCAGCTTTCTCCCTGCGATTCACCAAAACCAATTTCTCGGAAAGCGGCATAGATAGCGTCCTCATGAACCTTACATTTGGATAATGCGGTGAGACATAAGAGGGGCAAGCGCCGGTAACATCGTAGCATTAGTAGTACGAATTTCGCAGAATATACCTCAAAAGGCCTTAATGTTAAAGAAATATATGCATGGGTGACATAAGAATATCGGCTAATTGGCGAAATAAGTCAGTGGGTTCCTCATCTGGGGCACAACCTGATAGGTCTCCAACATCGCAGGGGGGGCATGATAAAACAGCCACACACGAAAAACAATCCCCATAGCCTTAAAAAGCAATGAGGACGGTTAATTACCTTACAAGGCGAATCAAATGGGGGGGGCGCCTAAACTCAGGCTATCTATTTAATTTGTATCATTTTACCTTTCTTGCATGAGTGGCAATATGCACTGCTCATCGCGGAGCCATCGTGGTTTTTGAAGGTTCCAGGGCATTTGTTATTTGCAGAGCATCTAACTTCTCCGCATTTGTCGCATTTGTAGACGTAGGACGTGTTTGCTCCGCAGGCCGCACATTTCATTGAAATTCTCCTTTGGGATGGATGGTGGTTCTGCAACCTCTATTCACAGTAGTGCTTATTGCATTTGGCACAACGGTAATGCTCGTCGTCCGCGACCTCAACTGCCTGACCCTCAAGACCGAAAAGGATTTTGACCTGGCTAATGTCATCAGGAGTCAGGCACGGGTCAAAATAGAGGGTAAAGACTTTGCGCTCTGGAAAGTAGACCACTCTACCACGGGGATAGTAGTCGTAGTCATGAGCCTTGAACCGCCTCTCAAGAGACTCGCTCGGGCACAGGTTTTCATGAAAATCATAATGCCCACTGTGCCCTACCGCCTCACCGTAAGCCTCGCCAGCGTCTACCGGCACTGCATCAATTAGGAAACCTTCGGACACCTTGAAATAGATGCCAACCTTCATATGAAAATTTCTTTGTTCTTACCCTTTTTCAGGTTCAGGTCGGCTTCAGTGCCGAAAAAATATAGCCCGGCAAGATTGGAGGTATCAAGCCCCTTTCGGATTCGCTCCTCCATCCCGTCGATAAGCGCCTGGTTGTATCCAGCAATTGCAAGAATTGGCTTGTGCTCAACTCGCTGAATATCTACGGAAGCAAGGTATGCACCTTCCGTAATCACCCCTAACGCCTTCTTGACCTGAAGGACCTCGTTGTACGCCTCCAGAAGGTGTGCTTCGTGCTTTTTGGCGAAGGCAACATATTTTCGAATCTGGTCGTTCATCTCAGACGAGTAAAGGCGTGGGTCGAAAATCTGCTTCAGCTCAACAAAAACGAGACATTTTCTGTTCTTGTCGTAATTCGCGATATCGATTCTTGTGTTGCCATCCTCCGAGTCAGCCAGAACCTCCGAATCGGAAAATGCAATTTCCACGTCAATGAGGGTGTCCTTGTTCTTCTCCACCAGCCGGGACTGGATTTTCTTTTCCTCCCCAGCATAGGTCGAGATGTTTTGTTTCACGAGACGAAAGTTCTTTACATCCAGAATAGAGGAAACCATATCGCAGGATTTCTGGCTGACTGCGATGTCGTCTCCAGAGGGGAATGCTTCGACATACTCGGGGGTATGAGCGCCGACGAGGTACTTATAGTGAACCTTGCAAGCCACCTTCTTCCCCTGCATGTAGATTTTCAGGAGGTTTCCCATCTTGCAGTAGACGTTGAGATAGCTTCCCCGGACCTGGATGTTGATGTCGCGGTCGGAATGGGAAAGCTGCACGAGTCTGCCCCACCAAGGATGGTTTCCCGAGACCAGTTCCTCAACAAGCGGGTGTTCAACGGTGAGACGGCCAAATTTCTTTTCCGGTGCCATGTGCCCTCCAATTTTTAGTTCAGGACGAAGGGAACTCCGTCCTGTAGTGTCATCACATTTTCAAAGCTCTTGCTGAATTCAGCTGCATATTCGGTATGAATAGGAATAAGCGTCTTCGGCTTCAGCGCTGCTGCCAGCCGCTGCAGGTCTTCCACCGGCGCATGCCCGCTGGTGTGAGCGTAGACGAAACTCACCTCCGGGTCTTGTCGATAGGCTGCTATTTTGTCGCTGCCGAAGTAGTCCGCGTGGGTCCCGTCGAGGTACCCTTGCCACTGCGAGTAGATGACATTCACAGGCCCCTCCCCCTCTTTGAAGGCATTGATTTTACGGAAGCTGGACATTTTGCCAAAGTACAGGAATGCTGAGGGGGCCGCCGTCATCTCCTGCCATTTGACCCGGTGGCGGTAGAGGCGCTGTCTGAAGTCGCCGAAATACTCCGGGTTAGCTTTCAATTTCTCGTCCTGGCTATAGTCGGCATAGACCCGAACCTCCGGCCACTCCATGCCCGGCACATTCTCGGTTATCTGCCGTACCTGCTCCAGAACCCAGGCTGTGTAGATATCGACAACTAGGGTTTTTCTTGCCCTCTTGCAGGCCCTGAAGGCTGAAACGATGCGGTCGATGTTCTGCGATGAGGATATGATGAACGAGATGTTCTTCTGTTGGCTGATGACCTCGAAAATCGCCTTCTCCACCGCACCTTCGTCTGGGTAAAGGTCATTGCTACGATGCATCATCGTCCCTTCGAGGAACACCATGTCAATTCCGGTAATTGGGTGCTTCACCAGATGTTCGAAGAGCTTCCCCTTCCGACCATGAGACCTAAAATCGCCGCTGTAGAAAAGTCGCTTTCCTTCAGCGTCGATGAGGAAGGCATAAGCATCAATGGCGGAATGGTCAACAAGGTAGGGGGTAATCCTAAAGTCGCCTACTTGGAACGGCTCCCATGCTTTGAAGTGCCGGAAATTGTTCCCGTGGCGCTCCTTACCTAAGAGGACATGCGTGGCATCAATGAGGTTCTTCCCAAGTTCTCCGATGTAGACAGGAGTGCACAACGGGAGACGGTCCATCAGGCCGAAATGGTCTTGGTGGGGATGGCTGACCAGCACGGCGTCAACTTTCAGGTTGGAGACATCCACCTCCGTGCTTGCGGAACTAAGCGGCAGTCCGATATCGAGAAGAATGGTCGTTGACCCGGATGTTATTTGGATGCAGGTGCCGCCGATTTCGTGGTTGCCTTTGTGAACGAGGATTTCCATTTAGACCTCTATCGTGATGACATTCTGGAAGAGAAAGCCGGAAAGGAAAGAGTCTTCGGGAATCATTCCCCTCCGAATTATATAGTGCGAGAGGACCCTATCAGACTTTGCATTGTGGCCTGGGAAGTCCCGGATGAGGTCAAGACTGAATTCTGGCATCCCCTCCTCGAATATCATCTCGATGTGCTCAAGCCCCCCAGAACCGGACACGGAAATGCTGAACGTCCCTTGCTTTACCATCAGGACAAATGTATCGGGAAGGAAGATATCCCGAAACGTCTCCGGCTTGACATCTATGGTCACTCCCCATTCGGAGACAAAGGAGTCTTTGATACGATAGGAGCCGACTTTGCCCTTCCAGAAATTCCAATCCAAGGGAGTCCCATGTAATGGGAAAGCGACAAGTTCGCTGCCCATAAAGCCGTGCTTGGGAGAGTCCCCATCCAGGGTTCGCTGGTAGGTCTTGCTAAAGAGGTCTGTCAGCATCCAGTGCATCACAGGATAGTCTTGGATGCGTTTCTGTCCGCGCCTTTTTGAGCTGGTGTTCTTACTGGTCGTGGTCACGTGCTTCTCCCATTTCTGCAATTCTGCATCACCGATTTACACCCATTACGGAGAGAAGCACCCTATATATTCAGGCAGTCACATGGCAACTCGGATGCCGTCTTTTTTCATTAACTCAATAGCTGCCAAGGGGATGTTCCGCTCTGTAAGGATATCGGATACCGGAACCTTTCTCTTCTCCGCCTCTCTTGCGAGGGAACGGGCAAACTTGGAAAAGTAGATTCGCACCGTGGTCTGGGTGCATCCGATTTCCTTGGTTATGGCGCTGAAGGGGGTACCGTTCACTCTCATGAGCATTACCATGAGCTGCTTGCGCTTTATTTCCTTTGCCTGCTTTTCGTGAAACGTCTCAACCTGTGGCTTGGGCTTCCTTGTTTCGGCATAAAACTCACGTATTTCTGTGATGCAGCTCTCGATTAAGGAGCCAGGAAACAAACCATCGCTATTTGCCATCTTGAAGCCTGCCATTTTGAGGCTTGCCACGATTTCTGCAACTGTCTTTTTTCCACACCCTTGAGAAGCCAGCAATTCCCTGGCATCCATCTCCACCAGTTGCCCAACGGTTTTAATGCCTCGGCTTCTGACGATACCGTGTGCTCTTGTGCGGAGGAGCAGAGCTTCTACCGAACAAGCTAATTTCTCTTCAAGTGACTTGGAATTTGCGGTGGTCATGGTAACTCCTCCTGGATAGGCAATGCAGGGAACAGCGTGATAAATAGAGGGTCATACGTCCGGTTCCGGGCGATGCTTTGCTCTGGTAGGTTTTCAACCTTTTTGCGGAAGGTGCCTTTCTTATCCTCGGCCAGCACCTTTTCCTCGATTCCGAAGGCCTTCATGGCCAGAAGGAACAGCTCAGCGTATTCCTTACGATATTCGAGAATCAGGTTGGCCAGGCTGATGAAGTTGGGGTAGTTGTACCCTATCATATGGCCCGACTGCAGGGAGTACAGCGCATCGAGGATTTTGTGGAGGCCGTCGTCATCCGGGCTAAAGAGGATGCCCTTTTTCGAGAAAGGTTCCTCGAAGCTGGCCAGAAGGTTCCTTTTCTCCGAATAACCCAGGGGGTGCCTGGTCAAAAACGCCTCCTCGAAGTTCGCCCTGAACTGGCTATCCACCTCAGCCTGCAACCTCTCCGTTTCGGCCTTGGAATCGTAGAAGTAGACCTTGAAGGCTGTGGTGTCGAATCTGATGTCGTCAAAGGATACGAGTTGCTTTTCCCATTCAAGGGCGACGTTCCCGGAGTCGGTGAGGACTGGCTTCCGGTAGTGGCAGAAAAACAAAAACTTCCCAGCAGCTTCAGAAAGTTCAATAGTTTCATCATTTATGACGAAGGCGTTGTTATTGTTCGAATAGAGGATGTCCTTCTCGGTAAACCTCTGCGTCTCAGCGTCAGTGGAAAACTCGTGGAACAGCCACATGATGTAGGTACTGTTCTCGCGGTAAAAGACCTCCCGCTGGACGATGACGCTCAGAAAGGTCGTGGACAGCTGCACCTCGAAAACAACATTGTCACTGTTGAACTTAGCGGCAACATCGGGCTTCTTCCACTCCTTCGATAGCCCCTCACTTTTAAACGTCTCGTCAACCTTGATGTCCGAAAACCTGTTCTCCTGGCCGATGGAATGGGCAATGGCGTTTTTCAGTTTTACATGCAGAGGACTTTCCTTCACCCCGTTGTACTTCATCCGCAGGATTTCGTCCTGGGTGTATTGCTGCCCGGTTTTGATGGGGCAATCCCCGCTATCGTACAAGTGGGCGAAATGCAGCGATATTGCACCATCTCTATCCCCTCGCATCTTCAGTGCCTGCTGGCAGATGGCACAGACAAGGGTTTTCTCCTTGCGTTGGGCCACCTCTTCCAGTTTCCGACGCACCAGGAAGACCTCTTGTTCCGACCGATTCAGTAGCTCATCGGCATTCAGGAATTTCCCATCGGGCAGATTCAGGAGTTCCGTCACCGTTCGTTTCGCCATGCATCCCCTCCCCTTCCAAAGGTAGCCGTACTCCCAATCTGAGCAAACTTCTGTGAGCAAGCTCCCGTAAAATTGACTCCGCGCAAAGATATCATGGGCATGCGACATAATAAGTCGCAAGGTCGCACTCAGGTATCAAAAAATGTTATTCAACCTCTATCTTTGTATTTCCAACCGACCTTCATGCAAGGAGTTGTTGAAATTTCGGGATAGCTCAAAGCCCAGACCCAAACGGCATGGAGTGCCAGCCCTAACTTGAGCATTTTGATGTTACCCAAAATTTTTCGCCAGTGGACCGTCTCTACCATTTTCCTGCAGCTGAAATGGTTGTGGTCGGCGAATAGAGAGGACTGGCAGCAGGTCCACCCCATGCTCGATTTTTTTACAAGAGCGCAGTCAACCTTCCAGGTGCAACTCGTTGTCGGCCGCCATGGAAAATTTTTTTTGGCTGCGGGTCAATCTGCCGCCCCAGGACCTTGAAATAAATCAGAGGTATGCGACCTGGGTCGACATTCATGGGAAAGTGATATTCGACGCGCTTTCGCCGTTTCCGTAGCAGCTCCACAAAGTCAGCTTAGAAATCCATCTGAATTACACGTGAATCACCTCAGGTCACACAAGACAGGGATTATCTCACGAATCCTCTCTCCATAGAATTATTTATATATAATTAGCATATCGACCGCCCAGCTAACCTTATGTATACATTCTAATTTTAAATTTTCTAATTTCAGTTTGATACTGTAGAGGATAGTAACAAGTTTTTTTCATTGAAACTTCGAGTATTTTGTGTTAGGCAATTCAAACCAACCAGCCACACCTCAGAAGTTGACGTACAATTTTGACGTGGATTTTTAGGTATATATTAATTAGCTATGCAATGCCCAGGAGGGTGTAATGCAGCTATCTCCAGGCCGGCAGTAATGCCGGTTGGATGGGCCTTTTTTTATATTTTGGTAACTATTCCCCCGACATTCCTATCCGTGGAGGCGAACCATGAAGCGCAATTTATTTTGGGTTTTAGCTACTTGTATGATTTTATCGGTATTCACCGGCTGCAGTGGTGGAGGTGATGGAGCTGCAAGCAGTAGTCCCACCGTTTCGGTACCGACTACAACTGTCTCCGGCGCAGTCTCCCTCCCTGCCGGAGAATCAGCTTCGAATTATACGGTTGTTAGCCTTGGGGCGACTTCGACGCTTTCAGACCAGGGGGCCTTCACTACTCAAGTATACAAAGACGGTGTCGCCGTTGTTGCAGCGATGCCAACAGGAAAAGATTTCGGCTATATGAACGTCATCTGTTCATCTTCCAGTTCGTCAGTAGGCAAAACTGCCGCAGCCGAAGTTTCCGCCGCTGGTATGCAAAAATCGGCAGCTTCACCTGCCTCCAGCATAGCCCTTAATGCTAAAACCACTGCTGTCAGTCTGGTGTTCATATCGCCGTATTTGCTGACAAATGACCCACCTACTGCCAAACAACTCATAAGCATCATTGAAAGTGACCCACAAGTGAATAACCTTGCCAGCTTGATAGATTCCTTATATTCAAAAAGAGACCCATTAGGCGAGCAGTCATTACAGCAGGCGATTGCAACAGCAATCCAAAGCGTAGTCAATACGTTGTCAACTCAACAAAGCACACTAGCTAAACCTGTGGCAGCCTCTATTGCCAGCATTACACCAAAAGTCATCCATCTACCAAAATCAAGTGCAAAGAGTATTGAAGCTGCTGTTTTGGGAACAGAAAACACATATTACTCTTACACCGATTATATAACTGTAAATACTGACCAAAACAGCAACAACTTTGAGTTATCTGTACAAAGCAAAGACATAGGTAGCGTTGATTGGGTTGCCGAAGTAATGAAATTGGATTCCTCACAGTTTACCAACTACAGTGATTTCAAGCTTAAGTCTTCTGTAAATACCACTATTTACAACAGTGAAAGGTCAAATGTCTTAGGTACTTTAGACGCTCCTGCAAAAAGCCTTTTCAGATATATTGACCTTATCGACTTGGCTACCGATAAGATGTCGTCAATTTTATACGGTGAAAATATGAAATATGTGTCAGTCCCGGTGTCATCTGATGCCATTTATCTTGTAAGGTCCTATAGCGGCGCGTGGGGTGATAAAAATTTAAAAAGTTTTGTAAGAAGCAATGTTCCTCATGGTTCGTATATGGACACACAAGCGGTTGTTACCAATATCACCTTGGGGGCGTTGGATGCTTTAAGTTTGTTTGTGGACATAAAAGCAATCGATTTGGATATTGCTTTGCATGCCGGAATTACCGCTGCCAGTGACAGGGTCAACAATATTTTGCAAGGTGACAAGCCACAACTAAAGGACCTGGTCTCAGTCTCAGAAGATGTATTGATGGCTATGTTCAAGGAGACTGCTAGTGCAGTCCTTGACAAATCGCTTGAAAATATGCTCACAAAATCTTTTGAGGTCATTGGTAAATCACTTATAGACGCCCCCGGTAAAATAAGTGGTGGCGGAAAAATTGTGGACCGAGTTGGCCAAATGTTGACCTCGGCCACGGCCATGGAAACGGCCTTAGTCGTTGTAGGCAATCCATTTACTTTACAAGTTCAGACACCGACTATTGGTCAAAACACTTCGAGTGGGGCTCCTGGTTCAAAATTTGTGCAATGGGGAATGGGTTTCTCTCCTAACACCAATGCTACCTTGCATTTTAAAGTAGCTGGCGTTGAATTAGCAACAGTTCAAGAACCGGTTCGAAGCGATGGCACATTTTCTATCGATTATATTGTTCCACCAGGCAAAGCCGCTGGGACATACACCTGGTGGGGTGTCGATGCCAGCAGCAAGGTGAGTAACACTGTAACTTACACCATTGGTTCAGGGTCAAATGCTTGTACCGGAGGCAATGGTAATTACTGCGGGGATATATCACAGGGGCAAGATGTCGGATACCTCTATTCGTGCATCAACGGAGTCTATTCCTTAAAATTGATGTGCAGTAATGGATGTCAGCAGAACGTATCTGGAGTCAATGATACCTGCAAATCTCTGACAGCAGGATGCCCAGGTGGTAACGGACTTTACTGCGGTGACCCCAGTAAAGGGCTGAATTCAAACTACCTTTACCAGTGCGCCAACGGCAGTTACACTCTCCAAACCTCATGCACTGCCGGGTGCCAGAACAACGCTTTGGGTGTGAACGACAGTTGCAAAGCCTCAACGGCGGTTTGCCCAAGCGGAAATGGACTCTATTGTGGCAACACCTCAATACCAGGACAGAGTACCAGCAATCTGTATCAGTGCACCAATGGCAGCTACACCCTCTCTCAGCAATGCAGTAGCGGCTGCCAGGTGAACGGTTCCGGCACAAATGATAGCTGCAAAGCGTCAACAGCCACCTGTCCAAGTGGCAACGGTCTCTACTGTGGCAGTTCCTCGATTCCCGGGCAGACGATTAGTAATCTTTATCAGTGCACCAATGGCAGCTACACCCTCTCTCAGCAATGCAGCAGTGGCTGCCAGTCAAATGGTTCGGGTGTGAATGACAGCTGCAAGACCCCTGCACCGACCTGTCCTAGCGGGAATGGCCTCTATTGCGGTAGCTCCTCGATTTCTGGTCAGAACACCAGCAATCTTTATCAGTGCACAAACGGCAGCTACACCCTCTCTCAGCAGTGCAGCAGCGGCTGCCAGTCAAACGGTTCCGGCGTAAATGACAGCTGCAAAACAC
>JGI24143J45723_1001008_pt1 | contig 13975 bp, 19 predicted proteins | sample BarGraIncu00432A_FD_45723 | JGI IMG/M metagenome (IMG submission 45723)
GGGGGGGGGGAGGAGAAGTAGCTGCTTCACGTTGGATTACGGCCTCAACGAACTCGTCGGCGGCGGCTTCTATGTCTACCAGCGTAATTGGGAGATCAGCAGGATGGATTCCAGCCTGAGCGGCTTGCTCCTGGGCCTCAGTCGGGACGGCAACCTCCGGGCAATAGGCCGAACATACGGTCTGGCCCAACTCGGACATATCACAGGCGCCATCCCCGGCACAGCTGCGGCAGAGGATCGGCGACGCGGTGGCCGCGGCTAACTCGGCCTGCGCTTCGGATACTGCACCCTTCTTGGCCGGCTTTCCTGCCTTACCGAGTTCCAGATCATGAGCACGGAAAGGCTTTGCCGCAGATGCGGTCTTAACATAGAGAGCAGCTCCCCGTTTTTTACAGCCTGAACACATCTCCTCGCCAGGAAGGGGAACGGTAGAGCACTGCCTTCCATTTTCTAACTTACCGGTGCAACGTCTCATCGGTGCCATCTCCTCTGCAGCAGAGCCCCGTAAGGCTCCACCTGCCATCCGCTGGAATAAAAGATCTCTGTTCAATTCGTTTATCATGCCGCCACACCCTCGATACCGCGCCAGAACCGCTCTTCCCGATCCTTGCATTCGACCAGGGCGCCGTACGTCCATGAGTGCAGAACCTTTTTAGCCACCTCAATCTGCTGCTCACATCGACCGTCATGTTTACAATCTCTGCATGGGACCAGCATGAGCAGCCTCCGTGTTAAACCTCGGTAGTCCCGGTATCGGGAGCCTCAGGGGCGACCTGATGGCCATCAGCCGCTCTGCCATCAGCACGATCGCAGTCCGCATAAAACTTCGCCATATCTCCAACTGACAAAACATTCACTTTTTCCATCTCAGTCTCCCTTTAAATGATTGGTATTTAATTTTCTTCCCCGCTCTGATATAAGGCTAGCGCGACCAAACCAAATACAGAGGAGGAAGAAAAATGGAAAAGCTTGATACTGAACGGTTTAAAGTAGAGAAGAGGCTCTGCCTTGCCGAGGGCGAGTCAAAGTATCATCTGGTATGTTTTGGCCATCACCTTGCCAAACGCGAGGGCTATAAAGAGCATACGGGTCTTGAAGCGCTCCACTATTACTTAGTCAAAAAGCACCACTGGACACCTGCGAAAGTTTTTTCGCTTTCAGAAGCTGACTTAAGATTTCTTTTCGCCGAAGAGATGTCAGGCTGGACTTTGCCAAAAGAAGCTCGCGATTAACTCCCTCAGCAGCCTCCGCCTTGAGACATAGTAATCGGGCCTCAAGGCGGAGGATCTTGGCTTGTTTCAGTCGCCGCTCCATCACCAGGCCCTACCCATTGCAAAACGGCCGATATCCACCAAGCGCTCTTTCACAATATCCGCTTCAGTATCGGTAAGCATCTGAGTTGAGAGGCAGACATTGCAGGCCGAGACCGCCACCGTTACGAACTGGCTGATAGCATGCAGCTTCAGCTCCCTTCGCGCTCCGCAGATCCTGCAGACCATTGCAGACAGCTCGGCTTCAAGCGTCTTTTCTCTGAACCGAATCGGAGACCAGTCGCAAACTTCGTCCGCAGGGATTCTGCCGAACATGCTGCAGCAACGGTCCGAATGGGCACAGTCTCCGCAGGTTTTATCTTCAAGTAAGTCGCTTCTGCCTGACTGCCCGCGCTTGAACGCCATATCGGGCGTCATTTCCTCACCTCGCGTACTTGGTGAGAATGCCGTTCTAGGTGATAAGGGGTAGAGGGGAAGAAATAGCTGGACGGAGCAGCCCAACGGGCGACCACGCTGGCACGAATGGCAGGGGAGACATCGGTTGACATCGAGAGCTGATCTTCCTCATCGTGTCGGGCGGCGAAGCTGAAGGCTAAGGCCACCAGCAATAGAGCGAGGGTAAAGCGGAGCATGCTTTGATTGGAACGCTTCTTGAGATACGCGCAGCGGAACCTACTGGCGAAAACTGTCACAACCCCTCCCCTCAACCATTAAATTAAAGTTACGCCGTTCTTCTCCATCTTGCTGCTACCATGAGAAACCATAAACTCTTCCTATGAATCCCTCCCCCGCTCTGGTATAAGGGAAGCGCCAACAAACCAAACCAGAGAAGAGGAGGAAACCATGCAAATGCCAAATATAAGGCATCCTAAACGGGTACAGATCAATGGAGCCTTTTTCGAAATAATCACCTATGTTCCAATTACCGACGACCAAGCATTAAAAATTGCGGTGATGGCGGTGCGTACTAATGCTAAAAAGTTCAAAAAAGGAAAGCTGTATCTAATCCCTTTCAACCTGACTGCGGAGAACATAGGTCTTTTATGAATTGGGCAACAGCTTCCTTACTGAAATGTTTCAGGATGCACTTGTTGTAGTCATAAAAGATGACATCTACCGAGCCGTCAGGGGCATGTCCTATTGCCATGGTTAATGCCGACCTTAGGGTTCTCTTCCTATGAAGGCGCTTTCTCATAATAATCGAGCGCGGAGTTTATCCCCACCGGGTCCATCCCTTTTTTTGGATAGTTCCGATACTTCTTCAGGGGCGCACTGAAAGTAGATACTCCTGGTGTCGACTTCTTCCTCGTTGTCGAGGAGCGCAAGGGTGATTATCTCTCCGGACAATTTGGCCATACCCCTGCAGCTGACGATATTCGCAGTTTTAAACCTCTCCGAGTAGAGCGGGCGGTACCAACAGGTTTTTCCAACCAGGCTTGCATTAGGTTCCGTGTTTTCCATCACTTCTCCTTTTTTGCCACTGGGCCGCTTATGGCGGCCTTATTTTATTCACAAGCCCACCAGTTACGCCGTTCTTCTCCACCTTGCTGCTACCTGTATATCGTGGGTAACTGCCTCGGCCCAGGTCAAGCCGCTTACGCCCTCATGCGTCCAGGTCTCAGATTTGCTGTCATAAACCCATCCACCCGATTCCAAAGCTGTGGCAATTGCCGCGATATCCATTTCCACGGTAATCTCCCAGGGTCATTGCTGCCCGCGTGCCGACTTGGCCGCCTGTGCCTTCCTTTCCATTCGGGCCAATACCTTGGATACGTCCTGCTGATACTCAAGGTCTATCCTCTGCTGCCTGGTTGATGGCTGGGCCAGGGGTACGCTTCCGCCTGAAAAGGTCAAACCTTCATCCTTCATCAGCCGGAGAAGCTCGGCAGCAATAAATTTAAGTTCGGACTGGTTCATAGGATTTAGCCCTTCAGTTCTCTGAACATTTTCAACATGGTTTTATGTTCGCGCTCTTTATTATCCAGCTCCTGCCGAAGCCTTTCGTTTTCGAGTTCCAGTTCAGTCTTGAGGCGGTAGAGCCCAAAACCTCGTTGCAGCGCGAGCCATCTCAGGGGAACATCATTGCTGCAGGTAGCCATGAGTTTCTGAAGCAGATTGACAGGGAAATGCCGTTCTTCACTCCCGCTTACATCTGCTAACATGCGGGAGAGGTGAGCATCTTGCAGACTAAGTGCAAAACCGACTTCCTTTCTCTCCAACCCAGAGGCTTCAATACAGAGCCTAATCGCACTCTTGAAGTCTTTACATTTAGCGATGACGCTATCCGGTATTTCGTCTTTCACGGGGAAAAGTAAGGAACCTTGGACCATTTTAGGTACCGCCTAGTGTTGTTCAGAGTGATGAACACTAAAGATAAAAAAATTTACCGGGACGTTAAACCTATTGCAAATCTTAAGCAGAGTATCAACCCTGGGGAGAGTCGATCCAGTTTCCCAAGCGCTTACCGCCTGTTTGGATGTCCCTACGATATGCGCAAACTCCTGTACGGTAAGCCCTTTACCCACCCTTAGTTCGCTAATCTTCTTCGCCTCAAAGTCCAACATGCTTTTCCCTCTTATCGTCCACAGGAATGGACAGTAAAAACAATTTCCTGTGGTTTCCTGTGCCTGCCATGGTTAAGTGTTTATCACTCTGAACAACGCTTGTCAATCTATTTTATAAGGTTATTTTATGCATATGAAATATCCACGACTGGCACAAATGTTAAAAGAGAAACATGAGAAGACTGGGAGTATACGGCGGGTTGCTCAGGAGTGTGGCTTCTCTGCAGCATCATTCTATAACTACACGGAGTCTGATACAGAGCCGGATATGAAGACATGGCAGAGCATCGCTAAAGGCCTAGGCGTCAGTGTAGAGTTTTTACAGGGTGATACTGACTCGAGCACTCCATCGAAAATGGGGTACACAAAGCTCCAGTCTCCGACTCGTGCGAAGATCGAGGAGCTGCTCGACCTGGAGTCTGACGAGGAACTTGAAGAGTATCTATTCTTGATAATGGAGAGAAAGCGTAAAGCTAAGAATGGGAGTTAGTTACAATGGCAATGGCCACCAACTTTGCCAGTGGCTTTACGCTGCTATTAAGGATACGGCCAATTTCGAGCAATCTTTCTTCCGGTGATATTTTAGCGTATTCAGCCTCTAAACCATTAACATAACAATCAATTTCAACAGTACTCATTTTGCCACACCCGTCCATTTTGCTAAGCTTGGGCCGCATCGATGAAAGAAAAACTACTACCTCGGTTTCTCATTAGCAACAAAAATTTTAGGGTCAATGAACTCCGTGTGACATAATATGTCACACCATTAGAAGCAGCTTGGGTGCCTTAGTGTGCGTACAAAAAAGGGTAATGATCCGTTGAGGACGGCTTGGAGGGAATTACTTCAGCTTCAACGCTTCCCGGTGAATCAGATATCTCAAATACTCTGACATGGACATCTGATTTTTTGTTGCGAGGGCCTCGAGTTGTTCCCGCTCTATAGGGGTCAGCCGTAGGTGGAGTCGTTGCGTTTTCCACTCAGCAGTAGGCATTGCGGATGGTTATATATTATCATTGCCAAATTGTGAAGGTAAAACAATGTCAATTACAGCTCACCCCACAAAAAACAAACATCTTGCCATCCCTCGATTCTGGCAAATCATCTATTACCCCCTTGGCAAAAAGGGAGGTAAGGAAACCAAAGTCTTCGAAGGGACGAAGGCCGAGGCGATGGATCACGAGCGCGGATTACGTAGCAAGGCGAGAAAAACCCCGATAGCCGTCAACGCCCAGATGGAGCGATGCCTACCGGAATTCTTCGATTGGTACAAAATCGACCGAGCCCCGCTCACCGTCGAGGCTGCGACCCGTCACCTGAACCGGCTCTGCCAGTATATGGGGAAGCTCCCCCTCACGGCGATCAGCACGGACACCATCGACCACTACAAACGCTCCCGGATCTCTGAAGGGATCAAGCCGGCCAGTATCAACAACGAACTGTTCCATCTTAATGTGTTCTTCACCTGGGCTGCCCGGAATAACTTAGTCGCATCGGCTATGAAGTGCGAGCAATTCCCCGCCAAGATGACCCGCTCTGCACTGCCTGTGATGCCGACACGTGCCGAATTCGAGGCGATCATCGCCAAGGTGAGGTCGGAGGTTAGGGGTATCGCCATGCTGGAGTTCTATGCAGGCCTACGGCGAGCCGAAGCACTCAACATTACAGCCGAGTGCGTATTCTTAGAGCGAGGGTTGCTCGTGATTATGGGCAAGGGGAGCAAGCAGCGGATCGTCCCGGTCCAGCACCCGGGCCTCCTGGAGGAATTGAGGCTGAAGATCGAGGAAGTGAAGACCGGGTTTCTCTGGATCAACCCGGTAACGAAAAACCCCTACCGCAATGTCCGAGATAGCTTACGCTATGCGGCCAAGGCAGCAGGGGTCAATATGAGGGTCTACCCGCACCTGCTCAGGCACGGATTCGGAACAGGTGCAGCGGAGTCAGGGATGGCGATTCAGGCGCAACAGCAGATGATGGGGCATTCCGACGTGCAAACCACAATGATCTATACCCACCTCGCAGCTACCCACCTGATAAGCGAAATGCGCAAGATGAACCCAGTTGATACCGTATCCAAGAAATAACCTTGCAACTAACTGTTTTGATTAAGTAAATACCCACCTACCCAGTTTTTGGAAAACTGGAAGGCGGTCCGTCCGCAGCGCTTGGTCTTGTCATGGGACCACTGGATGGCCTCAAGCTCAAGGTCCTTGGTCCAGGGGATCTCAATGCTGCGCTTGATCGCCTCGCGCTCGACGCAGAGCCGCACCGCGTCGAGGTAGCGGTCCTGGGTGAAGACGTGGAAGGCGACCCAGAGTCCGAAGCGGTCCGAGAGTGATACCTTCTCTTCCATCGCTTCGCTTTGCTGCAACTCACCGTTCACGAACTTGCCGCCGATCAGATCGCTCTCGTATTCCGGCAGCAGGTGACGGCGGTTGGAAGTGACGTAGATGAGGACATTTTCCGGTGCCGAATAGACCGAGCCGTCCAGGGCGCTCTTGAGCATCTTGTAACTCAGTTCGCCGACCTCGAAAGTGAGGTCGTCACAGAGCAGGATGAAGCGGTACGGTTCGTTTTCGACCGCGTTGAATATCTCGGAGAGGTAGATCAGGTCTTCCTTCTCGACCTGGATCACCCGCAGCCCCTCGGCTGAGAACTTGTTCAGCAGGGCCTTCACGATTGACGACTTGCCGGTGCCGCGCGAGCCCCAGAGCAGAGCGTTATTGGCCGGCATCCCGAGTAGGAACTGGCGCGTATTGCTCACCATGACCTCTTTTTGCTTCTCGACGCCGAGCAGTTGATCAAGGGTAGTGGTATCGGTGACCTTGACCGCTTCGAGGTAGCCGGAAAAGGAGTGCCGGCGCCAGTTTGCGGCATGACAGCTGGACCAGTCGATCGCTTTGACGGCCCTCGGGAGCAGCATTTCGACGGAACTCAGCACGCGCTCGAGCTGGGCGACTATTTCAGGTTTAAGATTTAGCATGGCTCTCTCTTTTTGGCGGAAAATACCTAAGTGTATACGCGGTAACTAGGCTCATTGTCAAATAAAAAGCCGCCAGGGGAGCCCCCGGGGAACGGTTTGCCCCGCGGTGAAATAGGCCCCTCTTCCAAATGGCGAGGGGATCATGGTGCCAAAATTGGCCGCGGGAATTTCGCTAAGGGGATCAAAAAATTGCGCCCGGGGAAGCCGAGGATAAACCTATGACAGCAACCGGCTCAGCAGGTCGGGATGGATGTGAAGTTCCAGCAACCCGGCGAGCCCCATAAAACCTCCGAAACCGGCGAAGGTCCAGGCGAGGTAGAGCAGCATGCTGCTGTTGGTGAGGGAGGCCACCGCCAGCATCGCCAGGCAGATGGAGAGAGCGGCATCGGACAGATCGAACTGGTCGTCGCGATAGTTCATGTCGTCATAGGCCTTCTCATGCTCCTTCGCCTTCTTCGCGATCTCTTTTTCCTCCACCTGGTAGCGGGCGATGGTGTCCTGATACTGTTTCTGCTGGGCGGCCAGCACCGTCGTTCCCTTTCCCAGCCCGAGCGCCTGCAGCGCCTGCGCCTGGTTCAGCCCCAGTTCGGCGACGTGGTGTTTCAATTTCTTCGACTGGTACTCGTTCCAGCTGTCCACGGCGTCGGACTTGGTCTGCAGCATTGCCTGCACGATGTTGTCGTCCTTTACCTTGGTGACCGCCATAAAGACGGAAACTATCGCAACGGTCACGGCGACCCAGTTGTTGAGGCGGTTCCTGGTTTCGGCCACATCGAGCCGCTGCTGAAGATCACTCATGGTTTATTCTCCCTCCTACATGACAAGGTATTGCTGTGATGGATTGTAATGCCCGGTTATATCCTTGTCAATTTATGGCTGCATGGCCATTGTAGAATAGTGAATGATCTGAAAATACAATCAGGGGATCACAACATGAGAGCCCCGTTTGCACGATCTGACCAAGATGTGTCCTTCAACTTTCAGATCGAACTAAAGGGGCGGGATCGGTTGCGAAGTTTCCACCGCGCGACGGCAATCAGCCATGAGGAGATGCTGCAGCGTGTTTCTGATGATGACGCGTGAATGGGCTGCTGATTTGTCATCACGTAAAGCCGATTGATTTGAAAGAAGTAGAGCTCCCTCCGCCCCTAGCCTTCGCTCCCGCTCACCTGCCTGCCGAGAGCAGCCTCCAAAATGGCATCTATCTCCGCACTGTCGAGCGTCTCCCTGGCAACCAGTTCAGCCGTGAGGCTCTTCAGCGCGTCCATGTGCGTCTCGAGCAGCGCGCGAACCTCGGAATACGAGGAGGTCACGATGGAGCGGATCTCCGAATCGATCTCCAGCGCGGTGGTGTCGCTGAAATTCTTGCCGTTTTGGGGGGCGCCGCTCCCGGTCGACTCGTGATTTCCGAAGGCGACCGGACCGAATGCCGCTGACATCCCCCACTCGCAGACCATCTTGCGCGCCGTGTCGGTCGCCCGGGCCAGGTCGTTGCCGGCCCCGGTGGTGGTGGTGTTGAAGATCAACTCCTCGGCCGCGCGCCCTCCCATAAGCACCTTCAGGTGTCCGTCCAACATCTCTTTGGTGTAGCAGTAGATATCCTCAGTCGGGATCTGGACGGTTACGCCGAGCGCCCGCCCGCGCGGAATGATGGACACCTTGTGCACCGGATCACAACCCGGGATAAGCTTTGCCACCAGCACATGGCCCGCCTCATGATAGGCGGTACTCAGCTTCGACTTTTCCGACAGCACCAGGGACTTCTTCTCCGCTCCCATCAGCACCTTGTCCTTGGCGCTGTCAAAGTCCACCATCTCCACCTGCCCCTTGTTGGAGCGAGCCGCGAGGATGGCTGCTTCATTAACCACATTGGCCAGATCAGCACCAGAAAACCCGGGTGTGCCACGCGCGATGACCCTCAGGTCAACCTCCGGGCATAACGGGACTTTTTTGGCGTGGACCTTGAGGATCTCCTCGCGCCCGTTGATATCCGGTGAGCCGACCACCACCTGGCGGTCGAAGCGTCCGGAGCGCAGCAGCGCCGGGTCAAGGACTTCGGGGCGGTTGGTGGCGGCGAGCACGACGATCCCGGAATTAACCGCGAAGCCGTCCATCTCCACCAGCAACTGGTTCAAGGTCTGGTCCCTCTCGTCACTGGCGCCTCCGTTGCCGCCGTCGCGCCGGCGGCCGACGGCGTCTATTTCGTCGATGAAAAGGATGCAGGGCGCCGTCTTCTTCCCCTGCGCGAAAAGGTCTCTCACCCGGGAGGCACCGACTCCGACGTACATTTCGACAAACTCTGAGCCCGATATAGCGTAAAAAGGGACTCCGGCCTCGCCTGCCACCGCCCTGGCCAGTAGGGTTTTCCCGGTGCCCGGAGGACCGACGAGCAGCACCCCGGTCGGCATCTTCCCGCCCAAGGTGGTGAATTTCTGCGGATCCCTCAAAAACTCGACAGTTTCCAGGAGCTCGGTCTTTGCTTCCTCGGCTCCCGCCACATCGTGGAACGAGGCATTGGTCCGGGAGCCGTTGACGAGCCGCGCCTTGCTGCGCCCGAACCCGGCATATCTGCGTATGAGCATGAGCAGGGCGCCGGCCACCACGAGTATGATCCCCAGTTCAAACCATTTGATCTGCCCGCTGGCAGGGCTGGAGGCGAAATCGATACGCTTTGCCACCAGCAAAGTGGTCAACTCCGCGCCCGCCGGCAGGAAGAGCTGATACTTTGCGCCGCCTTTGTCCTCGGCGGAGATTCTGTCGCCGGCAATTCTTACTTTGTGAATGGCTCCGGAGTTTACCTTGTCTATGAACGAGGTGTAGTTTATTTGAGCGCCACTTTCCGCCTGATAGTGTACCCAGGCATATTGGCCGCACCAGATGGCCCCAACTATTCCCAAAACACCTACAAGAATCAGCAAACGACTGTTTTTTCTAAAAGCCATAGTGCTCCCGAAGACTACTGTGTAGTTATTATTTGTAGTAATTGCACTTTCACACAATGTTACAAACAAATTGTTGTATTTAGTACAATATCAACTGTATCGTGAACGTAGTTAAACCTGAATCAATTCTTTTGGACAAAAATAGACTATTATTATTACGCCAATCCGCATTTTTTTGTACAGACAAATTTTCTTAATAGGATTGGCTTTAGACAGAATAGCCAGGGAAGCCCCCGGAGCGGAAGCTTACCGGCACTGGCGCCATGATTTACGGTGGGAGCTAGGCTCATCCACTCTTGCTTTACACCGGCCTGCCGGGACTTTTATCCTGCGTCCGCGTTATCTGCTATGCGGCGTTCCGGTAATAGTCTAGAGTGGATGCGAATTCCGCCCGTTCCTTGACTCATTACCACCAGACTGAGGTAGCGCACCAGTCACAACCCAAGTTGTCCCAAGGTTCCTCGTGACTACATTAGCGTCCCCCTTTGATGCACCCTCTTCCGTCGCCATCATCCAGCAACAGCTGATCGAATCCAACCGCCGCGAGTATGGTCGCCTGTATGACCTCATCAGCTTCGCCGGCCCTGAGCGCCTGGCAGCAGCCGGTGCGGAACGGGCTGAACTACTTCTTTGGCTGGAAAAACACGCACGTTTCGGCTACGCCGACACCAAGGTCGACTGCAACGGCCTCTCTCCCGGCTGCCAGCGCTGCGGCGAGGGTGGGTGGTCCTGCCTGTTCGTCAACGGGCGCTGCAACGGGCGCTGCTTCTACTGCCCCACGGCCCAGGACGACGACGGCCCGCCAGTCACCAACGGCCTGGCCTTCAACTCTCCGGAAGATTATGCCGCTTACGTAGCGGCTCTCGGGTTCAGCGGGGTCAGCATCAGCGGCGGCGAACCACTCCTGACGCCCGAGCTGACCATCTCCTACCTGAGCGCCGTGCGCCAGCGCTGCGGCGACGCCGTTCACCTCTGGCTTTACACCAATGGCACCATGCTGACTCCGGAGCTCTGCGGCCGCTTGCGCGATGCCGGGTTGAACGAGATACGCTTCGACCTGGGTGCCGTACGCTATAACCTCAAAAAGCTGCGCTTGGCGATCGGCTGCATCCCGACGGTGACCGTCGAGATTCCCGCGGTGCCGGAAGAAGAAGAGCTGCTGAAACTGAAGTTGGTAGAAATGGCCGAGGCCGGGGTGAACCACCTCAACTTGCACCAGATGCGCCTGACACCCCACAACTTCGGTCCTTTGACGGAGCGCGGTTACACCTTTCTCCATGGCGAGAAGGTCACGGTGCTGGAGTCCGAACTCTGCGCCCTGCGCCTGGTTCGCTTCGGGCTGGAACAGGGGATAGCCCTGCCGGTTAACTACTGTTCCTTCCCCTACAAACGGCGATTCCAGCATGCGGCCGCCCGGCGCCGCGCGGCCCTAAGCGTCTGCGCCCCCGGCGAGACCGTGACCGAGCCGGGCTATCTGCGCACGGTTTCGCCAGCCGGTGTGCGCTATTGCGATGCGGCCCTGCTACAAAATCCCAGCTACCGCTTCCCTTTTGAAAAAATCGTGCTGGAAACCGGGCGGGCCCTCTATCTGGAGCGCCGGCCGCTGACGCCGGATCTGGAACTGAGCGAGCTGGAACTGAGCGCCTTCGAGGCGGGGGAGCCGCCCGCGCGTTTTGCCCGTTTCGAGCGGATAGAAACCGGTTTGTCAGAGTATTTTTAGCTGGGATCACACTAAAGAAGCCCGCACCTCTGGCAATCGCCAAGGGGTGCGGGCTTTCTTTGTGCGACATAGATCGTAGATCGTAGATCGTAGATCGTAGAACTGAGAACTGAGAACTGAGAACTAAGAACTAAGAACCTAGAACCAGCTTTAAGATCCCGTCTCCAGATACAGGCTCACCGTGAAGGCCTCTTCCTCAGTCTGAAAAAGCAGCGTCAGAGTGTCCGGCAGGGAGCAGACTGTCATTTCGTATTCCCCTCCGCTAATGACTGATGGAGTGGAGAGCTTGACTTCGTGCCCGTCCTTGACGAAATGATGCTTGAACGAACCACCGATCATGTTGGCTATTTCCCCCAAGGCGTCCGGCATCTCCTCCAGACACTCATCGAGTTCCATGCCGAGCATCAAAGAGGTGAATTTCAAGGCCTGCTGCTGTGAGGCATTGATGCTGATCATGCCGTTATAGCCACCGGCAAAGCCAACCATTGCGCTGACGCTGTCCTTGAAATGCGTCGTGGTTTCTGCTTTTTGGGAGGATAAAACACCGCCACCGACCATCGTGCTGAAAATTTCCAGCACGTCATCGTTGAGATGACTGATAAGTTGCTCCTCCGAAGTGTTTAACTGGCTGAGAATTTTTTCTCCGAGCATACCTTCCTCCTCTATGTGATCTTCCTGTCATGATCCGAATCCTTGCTGCTTTGCAACAATCCGCGCAGGCTCTCTTCGAACTCCGGCGCTGCTGCCACAAATTCCACTCCAATTCCCGGCGGTTTATGCTCACCCCAGAGCTGGATGCGCGCCACTGCTACTTCAATTCCTTGGCCAAAATCAGGCAGGCTCAGCACCAGCCGGTCACCCAGGCAAAACCGCTCCGGGTTCATGTCGGCAATGAAGGCGCCAGCCCAGGAAATATTCAGGGTAAAACCGCGATGGTCCCCCAGAAAAGTCGGCAGGCAGATGGCTCGTCTTTTGTAACTTCTGAGTCTGCGCGGAGCAAAGCCAGCACAGGTCTTGGCAATGAAATCACTGAGGCTCTTTTCCTGTTTTGCCTCTCCCGCCAGCGCCATCGGCACGATCATCGGCCCCATCGCCCTGACCCGCAGGGTCGGGAAGAAGCTGGCAAGCGTGTAGGCGACAATCTTCTCCTCCGACTTGGCCTTGATCATCGCAGTCAGATCGACGAGGACCCCCTGGCATGCCACCTTCAGGGCGATGCTTTCGGCCTCGCAGAAGCTGGCGCAAGGCTTCACACACGAAGCAAAGGGTGCCAGACTTTTCGCCAGGACGGCAAGCACCCTTTCGTCGTAAGCTATTACCAACACCGGGCATTGCTGATCTTTATCGTGTAAAGCATCCATCAGACAGATACCTCTAACTTCACGTGATTCCTGCTCAACACTTCAGGACCGGGGATACCATGAAAACAGATCTTGGCTGACAATAACGGATAATATTAACAATAGCTAATCGATATCCACCGACAAGCCTACCCTTGAATACTATCTATCGGCACCAGGCAAAAAATCTTGACCAGTTTGGACAAAAAGCCAAGGCATCTTGCTAAACAGATGATTCCCTTCTTTCCCACTACAAATAAAGGAGTACAAGCGATACACTATAGTCATGAAAAAGTTAGCTCTAACGGCCCTATTTGTTGCACTTCTCGTCAACGGGTTTTCACCCGCCGCCTCGGCTCTCAGTGTGCCGGAAAAATTGATCTATGAGGTCAGCTGGAGCGGTATCACTGCTGGAACCGCCGTACAGGAGGTGACCTCCAAGGATGGCGAGCTGCATATCGTCTACACCGTCCGCTCGAGCGGGTGGCTTGACACCATCTTCCCGATCGACGACAAGACGGAATCGGTGCTTTCCCGGGGAAGCGGAGCGGAACAGTTCGGGACGCCGAGGTTATTTCGTGAGAAAATCAACGAGGGTAAGACCCACACCTTAAAGGAGGCACAGTTCGATCCGGCAGGGCTCAAGGTCGAGACCAAAGACTTCCTGAAGCATACCGAGAAGAGCGACCCGCTCAGCGCCAAAACCTTTGACACCCTTTCCTGCATCTACTTCATCCGCGCCAGCCTGCTGGAGCCCGGCAAACCGCTTCATCTCGACATCTTTGACCTCAAGAGGGTGTGGAATACGGAGGTGCGGGTCGTCAAGCGGGAGGAGCTGCGCACGCCGCGAGGCAAGTTCAAGACGGTCGTGGTGCGGCCGACGCTCAGGTCCGAGGGGGTAAAGCCCCGCACCGACTACATGACGGTCTGGCTTACCGATGACGAGCGCCGCATTCCGGTCAAGATGATCATCAAGTTAAAGGTGGGTGAGTTCGAGGCGATACTGGTTGGGGGGAGCTACTGGCAATAGCTGGTGCAGAAATAAAAGGTGCCGGTTTCCCCAAGCCGGTCGATAAAGGTGTTGAAAGATAATTTTAATATTAAAAATCAACTAGGGCTTAACCCGAAGGAGACCCCATGAATTCTACGCATAAAAA
>JGI24143J45723_1001009_pt1 | contig 13941 bp, 16 predicted proteins | sample BarGraIncu00432A_FD_45723 | JGI IMG/M metagenome (IMG submission 45723)
GGGGGTATCCCCCGCTTGAGGGGGTAGCGGAGAACGGCAGGGCGCCCCAAGCCCTGGCGCTCGCAGCGAGGGGGAGACCTCCCCCGCAGAGCCCACCGCTTCGATTAGCAGACACAACGGGACCGCTCATTTGAAACTCACTTCTTCAAAGCTAACCACCTTTTCACCAACTTTCCCCAGGGGTACGCTGACCCACGCTGAAAAGTTCCGCCGACAAAAAAGTCACAGCCTGCCGCCGTTGAGCCAGCACCTGATCTTCTCCTGATCCTTGGGCGGGGTCTGGCCCATTCTGGTGTCGAGATTGCGCCCCCACCACGCCAGCCGCTGCATTTCGACATGCTTCGCGCTGAACAAATAGTAATCGACCAGGCCTCCCCCGATCGCCCCTCCCACCAGACCCTTGGCAAGCCCCACGACCGTCGCCCAGGTAAGAAGGCGCCAGTTCCACGACAAATGAGAGAGACTTTTCCGGCAGCCATCGATCTCCTGCGACGCCCTGGCGACGGTGTCGTTCAAAGAAACGAGGCTTTTGCGAATCCCCTCCTGTGCCACGGCGTCGAGCGCCTTGACCATCTGGGCCGGCACCTTCTCGCTGCAATAATTTTCCAACCGCTGGAACATCGCCTCGGTGGCGCGCTGCGTTTCCTGCGCCGCTGCAACTGCCTGGTCGGACCTGGCCATCAGCTTGTCGAAGCTTCCGACCACCTGCTCCCTGGTCTCCAGAAACTCCTCAAGCGGGGTCTTTTTCTTTCGCACGCCGGTGGCATACAGGAGCCTCCCCGGTTCTGGAAGATGGATTTCGTATCGCCCGCCTTCCAGCTCCCGCCCTGGGTCCGTACCACGTTCAGGCCGAAGACGTGCGAGTGCAGCTGCGGATCGAAGTTTCGCGAGGTGGCGTGGTCGAACTTGGCGCAGACCAGCTCGCCGTTCATGGCCCTCCCTGAATTCCGGTAATGGCAGTTGTGCTTTTCTAGATGCTCCAACACCGCGCGCACCGCCGCGTCGTGGGCCTCCTTCATCCCCTCCACCCCGGCGGCATGGCGGACCGACACCCACTTGGGCGCGGAGAAGGCTGCTGCAGATCGGCGGGCTTTTTTGGTTTTGGGCTTCAAAGGCAAGAGACAAAAGGGACCTTAAGGACCACAAGGACAGACTCTCTCATTTCATCGAATTCAATGTCTGGCAAAAATCTCCACATTTCCTCCTCAATCGCCCTTTAGTATTAGAAAATACACACCACTCCTGCATCCTGATTTCACATTAGGTGGGATACATCAACATGCCTTTGCTAATCTCGCTATGTAACCAGATAGACACACCTAACAGCAGTTTGCTTCTTATGGATGAAATCACCCAGGGGGCACACTGGATAAGACTCCCCGAGATTTGCCTGCGCCATGTTGGCTGTACCGGTATCGAGCGGGTCAACGGTTTGACCTATGTCCTGACACAGGCCGTGGTAAATCCCCACCTGGTTGTCTACGACATATTTTTCCAGGTGCTCCACACCATCGAGTTGCGGCAAATCCGGGATCCACATTCTCTCTGCTTTCTTGAGGGCTTTCTCTACCTGGTAAGTACTGGGAACAACAGCATCTACAGGGTCAAACTTTCTTCATCCGGAATCCCTGAAGGGGAGGCAGAACTGTATTGGCGTTATCCAGGCGGAACTGAGGCCAGAGATCTCTCATTCACCTCAATTCCATATGTGTCGTCAACGGTCAACTCATTGTTACCTGCTTTGGACCCAAAACGGAGCAGACAACTTGGAAAACTGCCACGAACGGCGTCTGTTTCAATATTTCCCAAGGCAGAATTGTGGCCAACGGACTGTACCATCCCCATTCGGTAACGTTCGACGGAGAAAGGATGTTTGTGTGTTCATCCGGCACAAAGGAACTTATTTGTCTTGAGCCGAGGGGTAGATCTTTTGGAATTAAAGTACGGCGAAAGTTAGACGGTTATGCACGGGGGCTGGCCTATTCTAAAGGGTTCTATTTTGTTGGCCAATCGGAAAGCAGACAGGTTTCCCGTTCCCGAGGCACTAATAATCTTCCTGAGGACACTGTCTGTCAGAACGCTAAGATCTACGTGCTGAACCACGATCTGTCAATGTTCGGCCATGAGATCAATATCAGTACTTATGGAGCGGAAATCTACGACATCCACTACCTGCCACAATCCTTCCAGTTGCCCGCCAAAATCTAAGAAGGCACACTTCCCCTGTTTCATAGGGCCGCTGTCAATGATTGTAACCCTTCAGCAACAGTGCGTACCGGCTATAAATTCCCCAGTGAAAAACAAGGCACTCAGGTTCGATCGATTGAACGAGCAATGGAGTCGAGCTTCCATACGAATTCAGAGGGATGAATTCGTGACTGATACTGATGGCTGAAGTCGCGGGCAAGTTCAGCGTGGCTTTCTGGATCAGAAATTATGGCCTCGCATTTTTCACGAAGGTCGTCCTTGGTGAACGTATAAAATAAAGAGCTATATTCCCCAAGGTTTGGCAGGAAACCAGGCAAGAACCCACTACTTATGAAAGGTGTTTCATTGTGCATAGCACGACATTGTCTGTCGTGAATTCCGGTGTGGGTGGGGGTGATGTCTATAATGCCATACCTTGAGTAATACTGAAACTGGTTATCAACAACATTATTGGCGCTGAAAAACTCATGATTTTTGTTGGAACATTTAGCATAGTGGTCCCAGCCACTGCCAACTATTTTTAAAGGGATATCCTTTAATTCGTCAAGGACCAACTCTGCTTTATAGCAACGTGCATATGAGTCAAGTTTGCTATGAAATAGGTGATATTCGTCTGGATTTTTAACAGCACGGATCTCGTGGTCTCCCTGAGTATCGAGAAATCTGTCAAGCACTGCATGAACATCGAGGTGCGGTTCTCTTGCCAAAAGCGGTCTTAAGGTTTCGGCTGCAGCCATATGCAACCCGAATAACCGCTCAGAATAGTGTTGTTTCCACTGGCCTTCAAGCACAAAGGGTGACAAGGTGTTTTTTGGTAGGACAAAGAAATCGCCTTTTCGTGAGCCAAAGGGAGGCTCACTGCAAAGCAATGGCATCTGGAGAGAAATCGATCTACTTTGCTTTCTAAAATGTCTGTTAGCGTACAGGCTATATTCAGGATAGGCGTATATATGAGCACAATATCGGCTATCTAGTGCATGATAGGATGGCATATGGCATGGGTGATCGCCGTGGTACGATATCAACGGTACTTTTATGTTGTCCCAAAAGTTCTGACGTTTTTCCCCAACAAGGCAATCCGTACCAATGCCTTGCCAACTAAAAACAAAGTCAATCCCATCTTGCATTATATCAACTATGTCTGAAACCCATGAGTTGCTTGTCAGTTCAACAATTTTACTTGGTTTACCGCAAGCGCGGAGATAGTCGGCAAGCGTTGCGTTGAATGCGGTAAAAGGGTCATTTTCCGCGGCTTTCCAGTTGAGCAATACTACATACATGTTGTCTCCAGAATTTTGCGCAGTCAGCATCTTCGCCGCGGATACTATATCACTTCATACGGATTGACACATGTTTTTTTATTCATATTGACACTCTAAAACCCCACCCCCATCACGCCTGTCAATACCCTCTCATAAAGACGTGCCTGCGGGTCCGCGCACCATACTACTTACTCGCACTTTCAGCTTTGATTCTGACGAGTTGCTTTTACCTTACTGTTGCTGACCACGCTGACTATAACGCCCTCCACTTTCCCGTACCATTTCAATACGGTGGCATTCGCCGCCAGCGTGACCTCCCTTGGTGTCGTAATCCATACTGTATCGGATATTCAGGCCTCAGTAATCCGGGTAGATTCGCAGTCCTAAAGCTAACTGCATGAGCGCGCAAAGGTTTTATGTTAGAATAGAAACAAGGCTGCGCAACCCGCGCGTCCACGTTGCTGCCGTTGGCAGCACAAGGAGGCTTCACAAATGAGAGTAACAATTACCCTGGCGCTGCTGGCAGCCCTCCTGATGGTCGGATTGCCCGGCGCAATATGCACTGCGGCGCAGACGGCTCAGCCGCGAGTGTCTATCGACATTTCCGGCCACCCTTTCAAGGGGCCTGCAGATGCCCCGGTTACCATGGTGGTTTTCTCCGATTATCTCTGAGGGGGCTGCAAACGGCTTGAGCCGTCACTCCAGCAGGTGCTGGAGAAGTATCCCAATGAGGTAAAATTGGTTCACAAATTCGTCACTGCTCACGATTTTTCCATGAAAGCGGCTACAGCAGCCATGGCGGCGAATGATCAGGGCAAATTCTGGGAATTCCACGACCAATTGTTTGAGAACCAGGACTCCTTGAGTGACGCAAAGTTAATCGAGATCGCCAAAACCTTGCAACTGGACCTGAAGCGTTTCAATAATAAGTTGCAAGACCCTGCACTCCCAGAATTCATCGCCCGTGACTTTGATGATGCGAAAAAACTAGGCGTCCTGGCCACGCCTTGGGTCTATGTCAACGGCAGGCATCTCACTGAGCGTTCCTTGCCGGACTTGATCGATGCCGTTAACAAGGAACTCGCCAAGTAGCTGCACCGGCTGAAAGAGCGATACAAGAAGCAGTGGAGCCAGACTGGGGTTTCGTTGCTTTGCAGTTTTGAGGATGGCACATGCTCCTGCCGGGTTTCATCTGTACCGGAAAGATATCGGGGTTTGACTGGTACTTGAAGGTTGGCAGGCAGGACTGGGAGGACTATAGGAACCTGGCGCCGGACAGGCCGGTAATACACTGGCCAGAAACGCGCACCGGAGTTTTAATAACCAAGGCCAGCGTTACCTTATCGGGCGGCCCGGATGATGTCTGGATCTTCCAGATAGCGGGAAATCTGACCGTGAACAACAGTGCGACGGTAACCCTGAGCGGCGGTGCACAGGCCAAGAACGTTTTCTGGCAGGTGTCAGGTCAGGCGACCCTGGGAACTGCGGCTGACTTCAAGGGGGTCATATTGAGTCAAACGCTGATCTCACTCAATACCGGTACCAGGATGACTGGTAGGGCGCTGGCACAGACGGCAGTCACTCTTAACGCGACGGCTATCACTGCGCCGTAAGACTTACCGGGTACGCTATGCCAGAAAGAAAGGGAGATGGGCTTTGAGCTAAAGCCTGTCTCCCTTTTTCGCTTCCGGCTTCAGGCGCTGTTGCGCGCACGCAGCTACCATTTCCACCGGCAGCTCCAAGTGCCCCGTCCTCAAAACTCCAGTCTAGGGGGGGGGTGGCCACGAAGAAATTTACCGAACTCAGCATCAGTTTTAAGAATGTGACTAGTGATCCAGGCCTCGAGAAACTGCAACATTTCCAGGGAAAGGAATTCTTTTCCGGAATGATAAGCTTCCCGTAGTTGAGTCACCTTGGCCAGAAAAAAAATATGTTCTTTTTTGTGCCCGATAATCGCCGGGTAGCGGCCATCCAGCATCCAAAGTTCCTCGCTTTTGAAGTGGTATTTGGTGTAATCAAGCAACTCATCAAGCGTGGGCCCGAGGTTTGGAACCCCTGTAATAAATTCATCGTGAGTCCTTGATAATAACCCAACCAAACGCTCATGATGCCGATCAATATCCAGAAAACCAAGCATAAAACGACTATCCCATTCTATTTTGTTCATAAATACTTATCCCAATGCATGCTTCACCAAATCAAGGCACTACGTTCGCTTGTTATCGGCCAAAAAGCTGAATAGCATTAGCACTATTATTGGAACGGTACTGTCAACTGTCAATTAAAGGATAATCGCCGGCAGGCCAAGTTGCGAGGTTTATGCATCTTTGGTACAGCTATCCTGCCGGATTGAAAACAGTATACCCTCTGCCTTTTCCCTCCTCGCGATTCAGCCTGGGGACTCCCCTGCATTGGCTATCCCAAATAATCCAGTTGCTAATCCAAGGTGAATTACTATAATTACGCGGGACAACGCCTACAACAGTTTCCTCCTCCCCATGGATATTTAAACCACGGCTCATCCAATCAACCCACTCTGCCCGAGGAACTCTAAAGCTCAGCTTTGGCCTGAGGCCCCCCAGATACCGGGTGGAGTGAGCTTGGACGACCGGTTTGAGGGGTGCGCTTGAGCAGCCAAGAATGGATTCCATCTTCCAGCGGGACAAATAAAATGCCCAAGTCACTCCAGACACCTTCGAGAATCCGTTTCCAACTGGCCTTGCTGGTACTCGCCGCCGTGCTGCCTGTCTGGCTACTCTCCGGTGTGCTGGTATTTCAGGCCTACGGCACCAAACGCGACCAGGCAAACAAGACCATGCTGAACACTTCGCATTCCCTGGCCATGAGACTGGACCGGGAACTGACGGGCGTCCAGGCGGCCCTGATGGCACTGGCCACCTCTCCCGCCTTTGCCAGTGGCGACTTCGCCGGCGTGCAGCGCCAGGCCCTGCAGTTTTTAAAATCGTATCCCGGGGCGGACATCATCGTCGCCGACCCGACCGGTCAGCAACTGCTCAATTCAGCCCGCCCCTACGGCTCCCCATTGCCCACTCGAAACAACCCCGGGACGGTCCGCCGCATCTTTGCCACCGGGAAACCGATCATCGATGACCTGTACTATGGCGCCCTTACCAAGAGGCCGCTGATAAGCATCGACATCCCCGTCGTCCGCGCGGGTAAAGTCGCCTACGACCTTGCCATGACCTTCCCTTCCGCACGGATGGGTCACCTTTTACAGCAACAGCGGCTCCCCCCCGACTGCTACGGTGCCATCCTGGACAGTTTGCCGGTTCTGGTCGCCAGATCGCGTTATCCGGAAAAATACGTCGGAAAGACTGCGAACTCTTTACTGCGCCAGGCAATGACCCGTGCACCGGAAGGGGTGGTGGAATACACCAACGTTGAGGGGAAACCGGTCCTCGTGGCTTTCACTCGATCTGCCGTATCGCCCTGGAGCGTGGTGGTCGGGATGCCGAAGCTGTCGCTGCTGGCGGGTATCATCCGATGGATGGGATGGGCGGTTGCCGGATCCACAGCTATCTCACTGTTCGGAATTACCTTAGCCTTCGGCTTGGGGCGCAGGATTGTCCATGCAGAGGAGGCGCGCCATCAGTCCGAAGAACAGTACCGCGTGCTGTTCGACACCCTGCTGGAGGGGTTTTGCATCATTGAGGTGCTCTTTAATGAGGGAGGCCGCCCGGCGATTACCGTTTTCTGGAAATAAACCCCACCTTCGAAGCTCAGACCGGCCTGCGTGATGCCCCAAACAAGCTGATGCGGGATCTCGCTCCGGACCACGAAGCGTACTGGTTCGAGATCTACGGCAAAGTCGCCCTGACGGGCGAGCCTGCGCGTTTTGTCAGTGAAGCCAAAGCCCTGGAGCGCTGGTTCGACGTGAGCACCTACCGGATTGGCGAGCCGCAGAGCCGAAAAGTCGCCATCCTTTTCAACGATATCACCGAGGCAAAACGGGCCGAGGAGGCACTGAAGGAAAGCGAGCGCCGCTATTCGGCCCTCTTCGCCAACAAGATCAATGGAATGGCCCACTGCAGGATCATCACCGATGAACTGGGGGTGCCGAACGACTACCTCATCCTGCAGGTAAACGACGCCTACGAACGGATCACCGGGGTCAGGAAGATTGACATCGAAGGGCGCAGGGTTACAGAGGTTTTCCCGGATATTAAAGAGTACGCCTTCGACTATATCGGCACCTACGGCAGGCTCGCCCTGCAAGGGGGCGAGATCAAGTTCGAGGAGTATTTCGAAGCGACCCGGCAGTACCTCTCGATCTACGCCTACAGTCCGCTGCTGGGCGAGTTTGCCGCCATGTTCACCGACGTGACCGAGCGCAGGCGCGCCGAGCAGTGGCTGCTGGAAAGCCAGCTGCGGATGGCCACCTTTAGCGCGGCGACCTTCGAGGGGTCCATCGAAAGCGAAGCGGGAAGGATCGTCGACTGTAACAATCAGATAGCGCGGATGCTCGGTTACCCGGCGAGCGAGTTGAAGGGGATGCAGATTGCCGCACTGGTCGCTCCCGAGGACCTCGAGCGGGTCATGTTGAATATCCGTCTGGGGCGGGAGTCCGTGGTGGAGCTCGGCTTGCTCGCTAAGGACGGCTCGCGCATCGTCGCCGAGGCACACGGGCGCTCAATGTCCCCGGGCAGTCCCACGCGCCTTACCGCGATTCGTGACATAACCGAGCGCAAACGGATGGAAAGCGCCCTGCAAACAACCCTGCAACGTTTCTACGACGTCCTTTCCAGCATGTATTGCGGCATCCTCTTGGTGACGGACGAGGCGCGGGTGGAATTTGCCAATCAGGCCTTTTGCGATTGTTTCTCCCTGAAGGATGCGCCCTCCGACCTGGTAGGCATTGCCCCCCGGGAGATCATCGAGAAGATCAGGAGCGCCTACCTGCACCCGGAGGAGGCGCTGGCGCGCATCCAGGAGACTCTTGAGCGGGGCCTGCCGGTCAAGGGGGAGGAGGTTTCCCTGCGGGGGGGACGCACCTGCCTGCGGGATTTCGTGCACCTGAAAATAGCCGGGAAGTCCTATGGACGGCTCTGGCTTCACATCGACATCACCGAGCACAAGCAGGCCAAGGAAAATCTGCAAAAGGCTCACGACGAGTTGGAGCAGCGAGTAGCAGAGCGGACCGCACAACTGGCAACGGCGCTGCGAACTGTGCAGGTGGAGACCGCCGAACGTATTCAGGCAGTGGAGGCCCTGCGCGAAAAGGAGCAGATGCTCATCCAACAGAGCCGCCAGGCTGCCATGGGTGAGATGATCGGCAATATCGCGCACCAGTGGCGCCAACCCTTGAACCTGCTCGGCCTTACCAGCCAGCAGTTGCTTCTTTTTTACGATCTGGGCGAATTTGACCGGCAGTTTCTCGCCGAGAATGTCGAAAAGATCATGGGGCTCATCCAGCACATGTCCCAAACGATTGACGATTTCCGCAACTACTTCAAGCCGGACAAGGAAAAGTCCCATTTCAGGGTGCAGGAAACCATTACCAACACCCTGTCACTTCTGAAAGAAAGCCTGCAGAGCCCCCGGATCAGCATTGAAATTGTCGTGCAGGACGACGCCGTCATCCACGGATATCCCAATGAGTTCGCCCAGGTGCTGCTCAATATCGTGATTAATGCCAAGGAGGTCCTGGCAGAAAGGGGAATAACCGCTCCGAAAGTCGTCATCACCGCATTCCGTGAGGGAGGCTCAGCCGTGGTAACCATCGCCGACAACGGCGGAGGCGTACCCGAAGAGATCCTCGGCAAGGTATTCGACCCCTACTTCACCTCCAAGGGTCCTCAGCAGGGAACAGGGATCGGCCTCTTCATGTCGAAGAGCATCATCGAGAGGAATATGGGAGGTAGGCTCACGTTGCGCAATATTCCCGATGGCGCGGAATTCAGGATAGAGGTGTGAAAGAGGAGAGTGGATCAGGCCACCCGCTTGGCCCCGAGGTAGCGTGACCGGTAATAGTCGCTGTTGAGATCCGAGACGGTGACTTCTCCTTTGCCCGACGAGGCGTGTATCATCTTACCGTCACCGAGATAGATCCCCACGTGGGAGGGGTAAGCTGCATAAGTGTGGAAGAAAACCAGGTCACCCTTGCGCAGGTCCCCCGGCGCCACCTCGCTACCGACCATGCTCTGTTCCCGGGCGGTGCGGGGCAGGTTTATCTGGTGCTCCCGGAAGACCTTCTGGACAAAGCTGGAGCAGTCGATCCCGTCAGCACTCTCGCCGCCAAAGCGGTACGGGGTGCCAAGGTACTGAGCCGCCGTGGATTCAATCGCAGCGCTCCCGGAATCTGGCGCCGGCGCGGCAGCGGGCTCCCCCGCAGGCACTGCCTTCTGGGCTCCGGGTGCTGCTCCGGCTGCTGCTCCGGCTGCTGCTCCGGCTGCTGGGATTGCTCCGGCTAATGTGGCTAATGTGGCTAATGTGGCTAATGTAGCTAATGTTGAAGTTTGCGCACCGTGGGCCGGCCGGCAGAACTGGCCTGCCTGCTCCGGGTCAGTCGGGCCAACCAGCAGGGCTTCCAGCCCGGGGAGGCTGCCGGGTCGGGACGCTGCGCCGTCGCCGGACAGGGAGAGGGAGCTATGCATCATCTCGATCCGGAACATTTCCGCTGCGGCCTGCTGGCCGGTCATGGTGGCGCTACTCCCCCCGGGGTCCTGCAGGGAACTGAGCATCGTGTCAAAAGTCGCGGCGCTGCTAGCTTTTTGGTTTGCGGTACCTGGTAGGGGAAGTGCGGTCGCCGGGGAAAATGTCTGCAGGGGAATGATCGCCATCTGGGTTCCTTATGATAGCCACTTCAGTTGGTCACCTGACCTGCCGGCGGATGCCGGGCCGACAGGGATAATTTTTGACGCAAAGTCAAAGGGTTGGCAGCGGGTCCCAAGGTGAAGCTCCTGAAATGGCGCTTCCCGGGGTTCCCGGAGCTAGCTCCTGCTACCCGATTGCTGAGCAGTGCAACTTCTCCGCCAAAACCCGCAAGCAGCGCACTTTCTTAAGCTCCCACGCGCCTTCTGATCATTCTCCCCTTCCCTTTGGGCAAATTTCCCGCGACTGGGAAAATCTTTGGAGTTTGCTCAAACTTACTTTTGAGAAGGTGGGGTGCACTGCCGATAAGTGAAGAGGGCGTGACAAGGCAAATTGTTTTTCGGAGTATGGGTGCCTAACCAGGCGCCGCTGCGTTCCTGTGGTCCGGCGAATTGCAGTGCTCGGCTACACCACCCGACGGGATTTTAATTGACTGATTTTCGCCTATAGTCTACATATGAAGGTCTTCAATTCTGGTATACGGGAAGTATTTCGGGGAGGTTTTACATGCGGCAGGTCGTGATCGGATTGGCAGCGCTTTGCACGTTGTCGGCCACAGCTCTCTTTGGCGCTGAGATTTCCAAGGAAACTACGGAGCGCGTCCAGCTGGCCAACTCGCGCGCTGAAAAGTTGAACGCCGGCAAGGTGGCGGAATATGCCAAGGAGTATCTGGAGGCGGCCAAGCTGAGCATCTTCATGGCCCAGGCTGCCGGAGCAAGCGGCAATGAAAAACTGGCTCTGCAGCATACCGAAATGGCGCAATTACAGCTGACGGTTGCCGAGGCCAAGGCAGGGCAGAAGGAGTCCTCCGAAGAGGTCGCCTTGAGCCGCGCTGAGTTGAAGAGGCTCGAAGCTCAGTTGGAGCGCTACATGCAACCGGAGGAGAAATAGCATGCGCTTTTTTAAAATAGTAGCCTGCCTTACCCTGCTGATCGCCCCACTTGCCGCGCAAGCAGGTGAGAAACCCAAATCACTGATCCAGATTGAAGCGGCACGGGCCGCCATTGATGCGTTTACCAAAAAGTCGGATGAGAACAAACTGGTCGCCGGCGACCTGGAGTCCGCGCGCAGTTCGCTCAAAAGAGGCGAGGAGGCCTTCGCCAATGGTCGCACCATGTTCGGCCTCGGAGACGTCAGCCCGGAAGCGGGCCAGGAAATCAAGTTTGACACCGACATGGTTGAGTTGTACCTGGCACTCGGCCAGTCGCGAATTGATAACGCCAAGTCTGCTGAAGAGTTGATCGTCATGAGCGGTCAGGTTGCCAAGATGAGAGCGAAGGTGAAGGTTTTTGACGACCGCAAGGCGGAGCTCGAAAAGCTCAGGGCCAATCTGGTCAAATTCGAGGCGACCATGAAGGAGTTGGGGGCTGCCAAGGCTGAGAATGTCCGACTGGTGGAAAAAGCAGGGAAAATGGAGTTGGAGCGCAAAGCGATAGACTCTGAGCTTGAGCACCTCAAGGCGGAACTGGCGAAGCGGGATCTCTCCCTGTCACAAGCGGCGCCAACAGCGCCACCTGCGCCGGTGGCGCCGTCAGCGCTAGCGCCCGCCACGGTCCCGGACGCGGCGCGGAAACCATAGCCGGCCTAGGCGAGCAGATGTAGGGACGTAAGAGCAGGCGGGGGAAAGGTTTACCCGCCTGTTTTATTTTGCTCAAAACCGGAGTGGTGACTTTTTGCGCGTGGACTCCAGAGAGCAAACAAACCCTCTGAATGGAGTCGAAGGGCGGTCCCTGAGCGGAGTCGAAGGGCTGGTCAATCCCCGAAAGCCTCACTGTCGGTAACCTCAGGGGCATCCCGGGATTTCTTCACTGTGCCGCGATAAAGAACATACTGCCTGTGACAAACACAGCTATAGGAAAGCCTCACACTCCAATGCTCCTGCACATAACCGGGGTAATCATTTCGTATGCCGCACTCACAGGTGAACCCTTTCTTGTCATGCTCAATGTTCGGCATACCGCCCGCCCCCCTGATTTAAACTTCAATTAAATACTGCAAACTATTCTGTATACGATTTTATGCATCGGCACTCCAAAGTCAACAGTCCTTGGAAGATTGGAATAAATAAGAGTCCCGCCAGCCAGAAACCTCATTCGTTTCCCCGGCGCAGAACCGCCCCCTGAGCAAAGGGAAGCTGTGACGTTAGAGGCCTACCAACGCTTCAGATTTTACCCCAACGAAGCTGGTCCCGCAGTTTCGAGCCGCTCTATTAAGATTCGCTTTACAGAGATTAATTGCAGATTTATCCTTTTTGGTGTACATCAAGAATTCCATGTTCAGACTTTGCTACCTACATAAAAACACAAGACTCCTTGCCTGGTCCGTCACAGCGATCAGTTTGTTCTTGGTCTCCCTGGGGATCAGGGTACCCAATCTTACCCTGCTGCACGCGTCTCCCAAACCTAACCCCCGCGCAATCCTTGAAACTGCCAGTAAAGCCAGTAAGCCGACCATTTCCAAGACTGCCATTGCCAAGCACGTCACCTCCGTTGAGCTCTTTAACAGTGCTCCCGATTTGCTGGCACCCGCGCTTTTCCCATTACGTTTCCTGGCAATAGCTTATAGCTTCAACACCACCGTCGTCCCCAAGCCAGGCGCACGCGCCCCTCCTGTTTATACCTCCTGACTCTGCTCCACCTTTTTTTAAATGCCCGGCAGTTGGCGCGGATCGGCGACCTTGCGACCTTGCGACCTTAAGTTGTGACCGTGTCTAGCGCCGAGCGCCCCAAATAATTAACAACGATGTGCCAGAAACAAGGAGAAACAAGCATGAAACAAGAATTCAGGAAATCGCTAGCCATTGGCCTGGCGGCAGTACTTTGCTGCGCCGGATGCGCCAAACACGAGGTCGTGAAGCAGGATCAGATGATCCCCGCGGCTGCACCTGCGACCTCAGCACTCTCGTCCAAACCGGTAGTTACCGAAGCTGCCAAAACCACTCCGAAGGACACCGTTCTGGCCACACCTTCCATCAGCGAGGAACAGGCAGCGGGCCGGGCAGCGAAAAACGCTGCGGCGGCCGGAAAAGATGGCGCGTTGCAGGCCGGGCTCAACAAGGTTTATTTTGACTTCAATTCACCCACGCTATCGCCTGAGGCACGCGCAATCCTGGCGAAAAATGCCGACCTCATGAAAAAGCAGACAAGCGTAAAGATCCGGATCGAAGGGAACTGTGACGAAGCCGGCTCTGATGACTACAACCTTTCCCTCGGTGAAAGCCGCGCCAAATCAGCCATGAAATACCTGGAATCTTTGGGAATTAAAGCCGATCGTCTCTCGGTAATCAGCTACGGCAAGGAAAAACCTGCCGATCCCGGCCATGGCGAGGACGCAAGGGCGAAAAACCGTCGTGATGAGTTCGTCATCTCTTCAAAGTAGGTTCTGGTAGAATACCGCAGGTGTGGAGGTTCCAGGTTTGGGATTTCACGGATGGTGCGGGAAGCCCTATTGGGTCTCATCTTGTTGACGCCGGATTGCCGAAATTCTTTTCGGCAATCCGGTTTTTTTATCCTGATTGAGGGTAGGCGGGGAAAAAGTACATTTCCCCCTCCCTGATATGTCTGCCAGGTGTCAATTGAAAAAAGGAGTCCCTTGACACCGTTGTTACCGTGAGTTCGCTGCCTTTTTTGCTTCCAGAGTA
>JGI24143J45723_1001011_pt1 | contig 13932 bp, 17 predicted proteins | sample BarGraIncu00432A_FD_45723 | JGI IMG/M metagenome (IMG submission 45723)
GCACGCCTAGAGAGGCAGGGGGGTGATTTGCCTAGGCTAAAGCCCCCCCTGTCTCGCTACGCGAGCCTTCCCCCCTGTTCCCACAGGGGGGACCAAGACTTAATGTGATTAGCCTCGATCTTCAGCCACTTTTCTGCGCAGCAATTCCCGCATCTCATCTTGAAACACTTTAACTTATTGCTGCGGCATACGATAGGATAGCTCGCAAGAGTTTTTGACTATCAGCATACAGCTATTTCGACATACACTATATCTCACTATTTAAGAACAGATGCATTGCGTACACACAATAGCAAAAGCTTGATGAGATGACATTGTATACAATAATCTACACTGAATTATCACATAGTTCTTCATAGTATACTCAATATTCATAATTTATAATGTTATAATAATTGACTTAAAGTAATACTTAACCTAATAAACACTTAGTCTTATTGTATACCTGATGACATGTTATCGAGGGTCTACCCTCAAAATTAAAAAAGGAGAGTACATCATGAAAAGACGGTTGAGTAGGGTAATGGGATTGACCCTGATTCTGGCTGCTGGATTGGCAACGGTTGCCAGTGCAGAGGACTACAGCAAGTTTGGTGTTCGTTTAAGAGCAGCTTATGTAATGCCTGTTGAAACTATCGATGGTAGATTGAGCCCGTCACATGTGAAAGTCGACGACAATGTCATTCCCGGCGTCGACCTGGAATACTTTTTCACCAAGAATATATCAACCGAATTTTTTGCAGCCGTTACCAAGCACGAAATCAGGAGCAATGGAGCGACCGTCGGGTCCACCTGGCTGCTTCCGCCGACCCTCACGGTCAAATACCATCCGCTGGCCGGAAGCCAGGTCAGCCCCTATCTTGGCGCTGGCGCCAATGTCACCCTCCCCTTCGAGTCCAGGTTCAATGGAGTGGATAGCTTCAACATTCACAACAGCGTCGGCTGGGTTGCCCAAGCCGGTGCCGACATCAAGATCAAAGACAATGTGTATTTCAACCTTGACTACAAATATGTGAATGTCAACACGAAGCTGGTACTCGGCGCGGACAGGTTTAAATTGAACCTCAACCCGAACCTTTTTGGTGTAGGCCTTGGCTACCGCTTTTAACATCAAATGCGAAGTTTAACCTGAGAGAATAGCGTCGTTGATTTGATGCACCCATGTTACTTTATAATTGCTAGCAAAGCCTGAGGCGGGAAACTTTTTCCCGCCTTTTTTTTGTGCCGAAGCAACTCTCAAGCCCCCTCTAACTTTCTCCGCCTCTGCTGCAGCGCCACTTTCTTAATAAAAAAAAATGCCGCTTTTGTCCCACTGGATTTTGACGGAGGAAGCCTCCCCGGCGCTTTTGGCGCTGCAAAGCCGAGGATTTCCCGTCAAGTTTTCCTGAGATCTGCCGAAAAGTTCCTTGCCTCCTTGAAAAATACTTTCCCCCACCGGAGAGTTGCTCCGGAAAAACCACGGCATTCAAGGGCCTTGAGCGAAAACAGTAAACAAGGAGAAGAACAGTGGAAATTCTGAAATGGGAGAAAAGTTTCGAACTGGGCATCCATCAGTTTGATGAGCACCATAAACACCTGCTGGCTCTGCTGAACGAAACCTGTGGCTGCGTCAATGACGGTGCTTCCAAGGACCAATTGGAGTCGATACTGGACAAACTGATCGAATATACCCGATATCACTTTTCCGCCGAAGAGCAGTGGATGGACCTGTTGGCCTATGACGGACTTTTGGCACATGTCGCGGAACACGATAAATTTTCCAGCATGGTTGAGCATTTTCAGACCGAGTTTCATAACGGTGACACTCAGATGTCTAGCGAGTTATTCTTCTTCCTTGGGAACTGGCTCTTTGATCACATTTTGGTGTCAGATGCGCAATACGCCCGGTTGGCCACCTGACTCAGATTGTGTATGGCTAAGCCAGGGCGGCCCCCTTCCCTCCAGAGGCGTTTTCCGCCTTTGTCACTTTAGTTCCTTGACAGTGTGCAAATAAGTGTTACGCTTAGCGGATAGTTGGTTAAAAAACCTAGTCAGGAGAGCGTAAAGAATGGTGAATGGAACTGTAAAATGGTTTAATGATGCGAAAGGATTCGGTTTTCTCGAACAGGAGAGCGGTGAGGATGTATTCTGTCATTTCTCGGCCATCACCGGAGACGGGTTTAAATCGCTCGTAGAGGGTGATAGCGTTTCTTTTGAAGTGGTCAAGGGGCCGAAAGGTTTACAGGCTGCAAATGTAAGCAGAATCTAGCAACAGGGCGCCTTGCAATAGTTAGCATCAGCGCTAGTTATTACCAAAGCTCAAAGAGGCCGCATCCGACAAGGATGTGGCCTTTTCCCGTTAATGGCCGTCGGCATACCCCGTTTTGCCGCCAAATTTGGCAGTTATGTCAAACACAACAGATTGAGCTGAGTCCCCTGGCAACCACGGGAAACACCGTCTGATTTTAGACCGTAAAATCGGCGACTTAGCGCTTCACTCACCACCCGCTCACCTTGGCCTGCTCATTGCTTTAGTATTAATTGCATCAGAGGGGGACACTCGGAGGGGGACAGTCCCCCTCGAAAAGGGGAATGTCCCCTGCCACTGTCCCCCGCTATCCACGGAGGCGCAAATGAAACGGCTTTTTTGTATGTCCTTGGCCATCGCAGCAGTGCTTTTGATGAGTGCCCAGCCTGGACAGGCTGAGCGGTATCACGGAGGCGGCGGTGGGCATGGTTGGGGTCTGGGATGGGGGCCGGTCGTCGGTTTGGGACTCGGCCTGGGACTATTGGGGTTAAGCTACCCGTATTACGGCAGCCCTTACTATCCCGGTTATAATCCGGCGCCCGTTATTGAACAGCCTCCAGCTGAGATGTATGCTCAGCCGGCCCCGCAGCAATCGGCAAGCCCCAATTACTGGTACTACTGCCAGGACCCCGAGGGGTACTATCCCTACGTGAAACGCTGCCCGGACGGTTGGCTGAAGGTGGTCCCCACACCGCCTCAACCGTAAGCGGAGGCATTTTTCGTAATTCAAGAGGTTTCCATGACAAATAGTGATCTTCAGGAACGGCTGGTTTTTTACAGCGAGGCGGAAGAGCTGGCAAACCGCTGCACCCACGGCCTCGGAGCCCTCTTAAGCATCATCGGAGTGACCGCCCTCATCATATTGTCCGCCAGGCAGCACGACAGCTACCGCGTCGTCAGCGCCTGCATTTATGGCGCGTCAATGATCACCTTCTATTGCCTGTCTACCGCCTATCACACTGTGCGCAGGCCGTATGTCCGTTATGTATTCCGGATTCTGGACCATGCCAGCATCTATCTCATGATCGCTGGCAGTTACACCCCCTTTGCCCTGGTTACCCTGCGGGGGCCTTGGGGCTGGTCGCTTTTCGGTACGGTCTGGGGACTGGGCACTTTCGGAGCGGTCATGAAGATTGTCACGACCCATCGCTTTCCCTACATCGGTCCGCTTTTGTACATCGGCCTGGGCTGGATCGTGGTTATCGCCTTCAAGCCGCTTTCCGCAGCACTCGCGATGAACGGCATGTACCTGCTCTTTGCCGGCGGAATAGCCTACACCCTCGGCGTCGTTTTTTACCTTTGGGACCGCATCCCCTTCAATCACGCGATCTGGCACCTCTTCGTTCTAGCCGGTAGCGCGTGCCACTTCTTTGCCATTTACTACTACGTGACCCCGCGCCCGGTGTAAAGCCCGGCAGCTTCCGAACACTCCCGCTACGCCCCTCAGGAGCTATCCGTCCGCCTACAGGCGTCCGCGGCAGCCAACTGCTGGGCCCCATCCTCCAGCAACCCGAGACGATCCATAATGGCACGCCAGGTTCAGAGATGGCGATCCTTGGCAGCCGCCGCGGGCTCGTTGCCGCGGCGCTCCTCGAGGGTGAAGTAGAAACAGGCACCCTTTCCCGGCTCCCCTTCCCCCCAGACCGCCCCGCCATGGCGCTGGACGGCCCGCTGCACCGTGGCAAGCCCCACGCCGGTTCCGGGGAAGTCCTGAGCGCTGTGCAGCCGCTCGAAGGGGAGGAACAGCTTCTCACTCCTGGCCATATCAAAACCAGCCCCATTGTCCCGCACGTAATAGCAGCGCTCCCCTTCGCGCTCGACCACGCCGAACTCTATCCTTGGCGCGGGCGCCCGGCGGGTGTACTTCCAGGCGTTTCCCAGCAGGTTTTCCAGGATGATATTCAACAGTTGCCGATCCCCCTTAACCATTATCCCGGGGAGCACGCTAACCTCAATGCGCCGCTGCAGATCGTGCTGTCGCAATTGCAGCATGACCTGCAGCACCAGATCGCTCAGAGGCACCTGCTCCCACCTCATCTCCTGGCGGGAAAGTTGCGAAAGCGTGAGCATCGCCTCGATCAGTTCCTTCATGCCGCGGCAGGAGTCCTCAATCGGCTTGACCATCTTCACGAGATCGGGGTCCTGGGCTCCCCTGCGGAGCACGAGAATTTCCTGGGCGAGGCTTATGCAAGTGAGGTAGGAGCGCAGATCGTGGGAAAGTGAGTAGCTGAAGGTTTCCAGCTCGCGATTGGCGGCGGAGAGTTCCAAAGCCCGCAGCTCCAACTCGCCGTTCATCTTCTGTATCTCGAACTCGGCCTGCTTCCGGGCGTTGATATCCCGTACCGCCTCGATACCGGCAACGATATTCCCCGCAGGGTCGCGCAGCGGGGTGGATATGATCTCATAAAATTTACCCCCGGGCGTGGTCACATCGTGTCGGTGCGACTCACCGTCCAGAAAGGAGAGGGACAGGTGGCAGCCGGGACAGACTGCATCCATATTTTGGTATGCCTGGTAGCAGCGCTCGCCGGCGTGCTGCCCCATCAAATCCTTGTGCATCTGATTCTGGTACAGGATTTCCAGATCGAGGTCCTGCATACTGATGGCGTCCCCCACGGACTCCAGTATTCCCTGTGCCATGATCTTTTCCATTTCGGCATCCCGCAGCGCCTCTTTGAGCTGCACCCCCTGGCGCCGGTACTTGCCCATGATGCGGTTGATGTACAAAATGAAGACCAGCTGTATCCCGATGAACAGCAGGCGAATGACAACCTTGCCGGTTCCCGGATGGATTAGCTCCTCAAGAAAGCCGTCGGTGGCGAAAAATGCGTCAAGCGCCGCTGCCAACGGCCAGGAAAGTAGGACGAGCGCCAGCCCGACCAGGACTGTCGGGCCAGCACCGTTATTGATAGGGAAGCGATTTAACGCCATAGGTTCAACTCCAGCGCGACTATTTCAAATTCGATGGGAACGAAGCATGGGAATAAGCATCACGCAGAACAGCCAGGGGCTCACTTCGCTACTTGCGTTTAGCTGCAACCTTATTCGCCTCATATACTATCGGACAGCCGCCGGCGATAGTGAGCTATTTCTTTCGGCACCAATAACGCATTTTCGCGGTTGTCTGAGTCGGAGCCCGGGGTATGACACGGGTTTAACCTGATCACAGTGCACAAACGGTAAATAGCGGGCCGCAACCGGGTGCCTTGAGGTTCCAAGCAAGATACGGCAGGGGACCCCATTAAGCTTACTCGTGTTCGGCAATAAAACGAAGTGTTTCCTGGCAAGAAGGAAGCGCAGAGCGTCCGCCAAGTTGTAAGGTATTCATTGCCGCCACCGCGCTGGCGAACCGGGTACACTGTTCCAGGCTGTAGTCGTTTGCAATGCCAAACAAGAATGCTCCGTGGTAGGCATCTCCGGCCCCGGTAGTGTCAACGGTTCCTTCCAGTCGGAATGCTGGTTGATGGGAAAAGTGCCCCTCCTGATCAAAGGCCCAACTCCCGTCGGTGCCGTCTGTTATTACGACTATTTTAGGGCCAGAGTCGAGCAGCCTGGAGGCGGAAGCATAAAGGCCCTGCTCACCTGAGAAGGCAGCAGCGAACTGTCGAGCTACAATACAGATATCGCTCAGGCCTATCAGTTGCCGGAGTTGGTCGCCGAATCGATGTGCGCCGCCATCAAAGGAAACCAGCACACCATGGAGCTTTGCTGTTTGCGCCGCGGCAAGGGAGGCCTGCAGATGGCGCCCGTTTAGGTGCAGAATCCGGCTACTCGAGATGGCTTCTAGCAAAGACTCCCCGGGGGAGAGCTCGCCGGCGTCACCGGGCGAGTAAATAATAGTGCGGGCACCATCGCCCTTACGAACCAGGACCGAGGCAACCGAGGACGTGCAACCTTTAACAGTTGTAAGATAATCCGTCGCTACCCCTTCCCTCTCGAATTCTTCCAGGATGAGCTTTCCACGCCAATCGTCCCCTAAATTGTCGCTCATAGCCGACCGGCAACCAAGCCTCGCCAAGGCGACCATCGCAGTAGCAACCGGACCGCCCCCCTGGAGCAGAGAAATGTGAGCCCTTTGGACCAACTCACGGCCGGGCAGTTCGTCAACCACCATGATGAAATCGAGAGTACTTACCCCAATCCCGATCACATCAAACCGTTTGGGCTTGGCTTTTTGAGGGGACCCCCCATTTTGCAGTAGTTGGTCTAGAGGTGAGTGCATATGCGATGTAATCCTTGACCGGCGCAGGGACGGGTATTTTGCACCCTTCTCACGGAGTGCTGCCTGAGCGGCCGGACCGACCTCCAGTGGGAAAGCTCGAGATATCTAGAGGGAACAGGCTGAATCTTACTCCAAAGGTAGAAATATGGCAAAAAGTTCGCGCGCGGGCGCCTGTCGGGACAGCTTCCCCGGCCCGGGGAGGCCATTTCAAGAAGAAGTTGTTTGTTGCCAAGTTTTTCTTTATATTAGACTCAGCTAACCGATAAGGACTAAAAGAGCTGACACAATAGGTTCGGCGACCTCCGCCGGCCTACCCTGTCGCAACGGCGCAGCACCACCAAAAAGGACAATCCGACGATGAACAGACCTAAGCGCGCCAGCCGGAATCAAAACTGGTCAAATCTGCAGACCGGCAGGCCCCTGGCCTGCCCCGCCATCGCCATCAGTCCCGAGGCGGGCTCACCAGCACCCGCATCTGCTGCGGGATACATGCACCGGTCTTGTCCAGCAAACGCTACAACTTCAGGTGAAAAAGGAGATGGTGAAAAACAATTTTCAAAAACGTGAGCGCCGCACATGCCAAAAACCTTTTCCGTGATGACCTACAACGTCCACAGCTGCATCGGCATGGACGGCCAGATATCCCCTCTGAGGATTGCAGAGGTCATCGGCCGATACCGTCCGGACGTCGTCGCATTACAGGAACTGGATGCAGGCCTGACCCGTACCGACCGGATCGACCAGGCCTACCCCTGATCGCAAGGTCGCTCCATCACCATACCTGTGACCCCACTGACCAGGCTGGCGTCGGACCACCTGCCGCTGATTGTCACCCTGGAGCTGCCCTGAGCACACTTAAAGCCTGGGCACTACTCCAGTTTTCGGTACACACCGATCACCTTTCCCACAATGGTTACCTCTCCGTCCTCCGGTCTGATTATGATCGGAGGCATATTCGGGTTAGCGGGTTGCAATCGGATCTGGCCTTCTTCCTTGAAGAAAGATTTTAAAGTAGCTTCACCATCCACCATAGCTACGACAGTCTCTCTGTTCTCCGCAGTCGGCTGCGGCCGCACCAAGGCCAGATCACCGTTGAAAATCCCTTTGTCGATCATCGAATCACCGCTGACGCGCAAGAAGAAGCAATTCTTTCCCTTGATCGCATGGTGATCTACTGAAAAGTACCCATGGATATCCTCAATGGCTTGCGACAGATATCCAGCTCTAACGGTACCTACAATGGGAAGGGAAATAGAATTGCTCGTTGGCATAGCCAAAACGATGCTGCGACTAACCGAGCTGCGCCGAATATATCCCATATGTTCGAGACTTTTCAGATGTTTCACTACTGTACTGGTGCTGCGCAGTTGGAGTCCCGAGGCAATATCACGCTGAGAGGGAGGATAGCCGTTGTCATCAATGTACGAGATAATACATTCCAGTACCTGTCGTTGACGCGGGGTGGGACTAGCTAACGGTTGAAATCTGTAGTCTATCATGCCTGCACCATAATAGAGGAAATGTCCAATGTCAAGGGGGCTGGAGTTTCCCGGGGCGAGGTGGCTGGTCAGCTTGGGGAGCTTCCTTGTCCTGATTTCAGCTTCGGCGTATCGGGCAGTTCAAGAGGGGATGTGGTGGCACAAAATGTCGTGAGAAAGAGGGGTTGGCGAAACGAGGATGACCTGGTTGAAAGCAGAGGATTTTGCGCTCAATGAAGGGGTCGCGACTGTCTACCCTTTTCTCCGAGGTCCAGTCGTTTCACCTTTTCACTGCCGATGGCACTGATTGCTGAAGATTTAAGGAAGCTAACTGGAGGTCAAACCCTCTGGTACTCATGCAAATAATCATGAGGTCTTTGCGGTCACCTTCATTAATTACAAAATGATCCCCGCCAAAGGAAAGAGCAGTCTTCTCAATTTCGCGCGTGCACTCAGCTAAAACATGGGCCTTTTCCTTTTCAGTGTGAGGGGCTTGTTTAAACTCTCTGCTGGTATATTTTATCGTCGGCTCGAACAAGGTGTATCCGGCACATCCTGAACAGAGCGAAGACACAAGCAGAGCGAGCGCAAAAAACTTTTCCATGCTGACCTCATTAGTTTGCCATTTCAAAAAGGTTACAACTGAACCTCAAAAAGTCAACCGTCTCATTCATGAGAAAAGCAGGAATGGCCAAGTCCTCCGTTCCGCCACCGCAGACGACTCCTGCAAAATCAGCATATTCCAGGACGGCCCGAACTCCTCCCGGGATTTTCATGCGCTCTTGCTCCAGATGCGCGTGTTGAGGTTGAGGTTGAGGTCATCAACCATGCCGACGATGAGTTGCAGCAGCCAGAAGTAGCCGGTCACCTCCTTCAGGTCGTCGATCCTGTGCCAAAGGCTAGGACGGAAGGCGGAAAGTGACATAGGAACCGCTACATAGAGGCGCTCCCCGACGAAAGAGAGTTGCAGGCCTTTGCCGGTTTTCTCCCGTAAGTTCATGATCCGCTCCATCAGGCCCGGGCTCAGCAAGTAGCGCGCTTCCACCTGGTCCGCGCTGTAGACGGTAAAGGCCCGGTCGAACTCCGGACTCTCCAGCTTCACGAAACTCTTCCTCATCCGGCTGAAGAAGCCGCTGCCACCCGCGCAGACAAAGGTGCTCCCGGAGAAGTGCTTATTGCAGTCGGCGGAAAAGAGGATCCCCCGAAAGATGTCGCGGTACTCAGTCCGGGTGGTGGTCGTAGTATTCCCGTCTGAGTCGGTTTCCGTATCAGTCACCTCGTACTCCTCCTCGGCGTGGACCATGGAGAACCGGAGTTCCGTTTTCCCGACCAACCCCTCTACCAGGTCACTGCCGTGGTAGCGGTCGGGAGCCATGAAAAGACCGCACTCGCGGAATTCGTCCACGTCCAGGTAGTCCCACCCGTCGTATTCAAGGCCGGGGCCGAGCGCATGCACCAGTTCGGGCATGACCCGCGTCTTGAACGCTCCAGCGAAGGCGCTCCCCTGGCGGGAAACCAGGCAGATGCAGGCGATAAGGCCAAGGACCGCAGCGACGATCACGCCGAAGAAAGTTTCAGCCTTGATGAGGACCACACCCGAAGCGGCGAGTGCCAGGAAAACGACCAGCGCCACCCATTTCCAGACGAAGGCAACGCGCCGCCGACGCTCATCCTCAAGGGACGCAAGGATCTCGGTCAGGCCGTTGGAAAAGAGATTGTCGAGGGATTGCTGTACAGTCATGTCGTGTCTCCTTTTGACTAGCGCCAGACCTGGACCGGCTGACGTTCAGTCTCAGGAATCTGAAACCACGGTTTCTGGCGGTACCCCATCCCTCGGGCGATCAGACTGAGCGGAAACATCTCGCAGCCGTTGTTGAAGTCTGTCACCGCCGCGTTGTAGGCGCGCCGCGAGGCGGAGAGCTGCTCCTCCACCTCGTTAAGGGAGCCCTGCAGCTGCAGGAACGGCTCGCTCGCCCGTAGCTGCGGGTAGTTCTCAGCCACGGCGAAAACCGTGCGCAGTGCCGAGCCGAACTGGTTGTCCAGTTCCACCAGTCCGTCCGCACCAAGATTCCCCGAGATGGCCTTGGTGCGGCAGTTGGTTAGCTCAGCGAGCACTCCTTTTTCGTAACTCATGTACTTTTCAGCGGCAGCAACCAGATTGGGAATCAGGTCGAAGCGCTTTTTCAGCATGGCATCAATAGAGGCAAAGGCGAACTCGACCCTGTTCTTCCTGCCGACCAGGGTGTTGAAAAGAATGACAATCAGCAGCAGTAAACCGGCCGCCGCACAGAGAACAAAAACAGTCTGATTTTCCATCGGTAAACCTCCAAGGTAGTTCTGGAGGCAGTCTAGGGCGGGATCGGGGACTTTTGAGAAAGAGAAACATTGCGTGAAACGTTTCTGCTGGTCTGCGGGCAGTGCTGGTGGTGGGTAGCTGCGGTGAAAAGGGGAAAAAAGAGGCCTGGGGAAAGTGGCTCCAAGCGATCAAACGCTCAACGTGCCGCCCGGATTGCCGGCAACTTCAAAGAGGACCAGCAACGGGCATTGGCGAGACTGAATGCCTCGAGGCCAATTCCTGGAATCATGTCCCAGGCTGGCTGAAAGCCAATTTTCATTTATCATAAATAGCTGATACTCATACCTTTTTCATACTAATAAACCATCCCAAAGACCGATTACCTTACTTTGCAGTGAAGGTATACTCATCTTATAGTCTCTCCCATGCGAAAATGGGGAGCTTCAACCAAAGGGAATGTCAGTCGTAGGAGGGGGGCAGGTAACCCCAAAGACATAGGAGGGCTAAAAAAATGAAGAAGCCATCAGCCATCAGCGTCATTGCCTATTTGATTTTTGCAGGTTTCACCGGCCTGGCCTGCGCCGCGCCGTCCATTCCGGTCACCGTTGAAAATACGGGTTCCAAACCAGTGCCGGTTGTTGTGACAAACACCAGTACCGCTCCGATTCGGATAACAGGTAAAATCAGTGTTGGTACTCCAGCATCATATGCATGGAGGAGCAGCCTGAACTATTTCGGAAATACCATCGATTATACGGGATTAGAGCAATTGAATTCTTTCACCGTTGAGTACATTCAAATAACGGCTCATGCCAGCCCGGGTGACACTGTTACAGCTACAATTTATCCTTACAGCCTTTTAGTAGATTATCCTTTGCAATACAGATTAAGTACAGTCCCAGGATCTCCGGGTTTGTATGTCCTGGACAAACAGTTCAAAGTACTTGCAGGGCAGGGGTTTTTAATCAGGATTAGCCGAGTAAATCCAGGCATTAGCGATCCGAATGTGGCTTTCTGGTATACCTGCTACATATCCGGGACTCAAGACTAATGAGATGATCTACCTCGCCGATGTTGGTGAACTGCAAGAGCGTCTTTTTCACAAACTCAACCTCGCCACCCCCTCACCCCTCACCCCTGGCCCTATCCCTGAGGGCGAGGGGATCCAGGTAGCAAGACTGAGCAAGGCCACGTCTCCCTCTCGGCCACTATTGCTGCGAAATGCGCTGCAGCATCATCCTTGCTGTGACGTCTCCTTGGGCGGAGGCCCTGATATACCATTTGGCTGACTCATTGAGATCCCTTTTCTCTGCCACGCCGCTGAAATAGAGCCAGCCCAGAGCCGTCTGGGCGTCGAGCCTGCCGGATTGCGCTGCCTTGAGATACCACCTGACGGCCTCCGACTTGTCCTGAGTCACATCCCTGCCGGTACTGTAGCGCCAACCGAGGTAGACCTGGGCATCGACATCATCTCTCTCAGCCGCGGCTCGTATATCGGCGAGTTTCCAATTATCGAATAGGAGCTTTGGCATGGCCGGTACCGGTTCCCTCACCGCACTGTTCGCTAACGCTGGCGTATCTACGGGGCCGGCGCCGGGTGCCTGCAGGCGCCGAAAGCCCGCGCTAGACTTGGCATCGCCGTGCTCGGCCGCCTTTCCATACCAGACCAGTGCCTTGGCCAGGTCCCGCTGAGTGCCCAGCCCCTGCTCGTAAGCTAAGCCCAGGCTGTACTGGGCCGGTTTCAGCCCTTTCTCTGCGGCCTTGGTATACCAGGGAAGCGCCTTGGCCGGGTCGGAACTAACCCCCTCGCCCGCCTGAATCATGCAGGCCACCGTCCCTTGTGCCCTGACGTCACCCGACTTGGCGAGTGCGAGATACTCCTGGTATGCGGTGGCAAAGTCGCCGCGGCTGTACGCTTTCGTGGCATCGACGTACCTGGTGCTGGAGCATGCGGATAATAGTAGCGCCGTCACGGCCAGTGTAGCGAATAACGCCCAATTTTTATTAGTCTCATCCATGTTATTTCCCCAATGAACCCTCAGAGCAAGCCCAAATAACCTTGCAAAGCGACTTGGCCAGTATTTCCAGGCCGATTCGTTTCCGGTCCTGGCCTTCGCGCTCTTCTGGCCCATCGAGCTCGTATCATGACTTTTCGGACGCCAAAATCACAACTTTAGGATTTAAATGGATTTTCTCTTTAGCTTTAACCTGGGTACGGCAATCCACCTGCCTTCCAAGCACAAATACCAAGAGGTCACACCTATGACAGATGTGACCTCTTGGCATTAACGCGAGTCGAAGATTCTGAACTGCTGGATGATCCAATGTTGGACCCGGAACTGCTACCGGCGCTTCTTCTGCCTTCGCAGCCTTGTGGTGCTTATGCTGCCCGTGATGCCTGTGGTGCGTTCCTACTGTCCTGCAAACCATCGCTGATGCCGAAGTCCACGTTGTTTCAACTGGCTGTAATCACATCGTCACAGGGCAGGATCGGAAACTAATGAACCAGTAGTAGTCCACAGGTTGCCTCGTATGCGGTAACCAGCCATTGGCAACGTTATGCGCACTGCTTCCACCGGCTCCCAGAGTTTGACCTGACAAATTCGGCGTCAGCAACGAGGATTTCATAACTCAGCCAGTTCTTTAGGAAGTAAATCATCTCTAATGGAAGATTTTCCCACATCATTCTCAAATCATCTTTCATGATAGCAATTTGTTCAGTAAAACGGCTGTGTACTTTGATATGATTGTCAAAGTCAGAGTATTCGGTATCTGCCATATATTGTTCTTCGACGCCAAAATGTTGGAGAACGTGACCGAAAAAATGATGGAGAGTGGTAGTGAACTTTTCCAAACATGAGTCTTTGACAAAGTTATCATAGGCGTTGTTCAATAAATCTACCAAGTGTTGATGGTTAGTATCGAAATGTTCGTTTTCCAGATTATATTTTTCTGTCCACTCAATTATTGGCATATCAGCCTCCTGTTCTGAAAATATTTGAACTTAATGGCTCTGCATGGTCTATCCCTGCCAGGGCCGGAACTATCGTGCCTTGGAGGTGCAAAGCTGATGCCGAATATCGTTGCAGGCTAACTACCTATAATTACGAACAAGCACTTTACGAGCGAAGACCAATGTGCCCCCAATGATCCACGCGATGCCTTATTTACGGCATGAAGAGGGGCGCACCAACGACCTGTGAACAGTATCCGCACCAAGGCCGAGGGCATGTGCCATAGAGATCAGTGGGACCTACCTGAGTTTATTGAGTTTATTGGAGGATGATTTCTTGTAGTCTCGGCATTGCAGAATAAAGGTCTTCACCATCAAAAAACGAAAGGTGCCGATCACGAGAGACTGGGGGGGTAAGTGTCTCACCTGTATTATCACAGAGGGTGCGGTGCGGCTTAAATTACTTAGCGGCGGCGCAGACGATTTCTTCGTTGTTTAAAGCGACTCCAAATGCCCGCTTTGAAGGTTTTTGAGGGGGCAGGCCGGAATCTGCATTTAGGAGAGCCAATCGCTATGGAAATCCGAAATGTGTTAACCTTTGATGGTATCGCAAAAACGCCCTACGTCGCTTGCTGCGTAAAGTGATCATCCCAATAGTTTGTGGGGCAGAATCCCCCAAACCTTTGCCGGACATAA
>JGI24143J45723_1001012_pt1 | contig 13925 bp, 12 predicted proteins | sample BarGraIncu00432A_FD_45723 | JGI IMG/M metagenome (IMG submission 45723)
CATTTNTATGCGTAGAATTCATGGGGTCTCCTTCGGGTTAAGCCCTAGTTGATTTTTAATATTAAAATTATCTTTCAACACCTTTATCGACCGGCTTGGCCAATGGGCCGCCTTTTCGTTTCCTTACCACCCTTCAACTGCCTGGGCTGCTTACTTCTTGTGGCACTCGGAGCATTTCGTCGGCCCGGCACCCTTAGTAGCGTGGCATCCTTTGCAAGTCTGGTGGGCGAAGTCTTTACCGAATCCTTCGATCTTGCCCGGACCCTTGGCGTGGCAGATTTTACAGTCCTTCAGCATTTCCTGGTGTTTCTTGTGATTGAAGGTGATGTCGCCATTCTTGGCGGGGAGGGTCATGGTGTCGGCGGCCAGGACCATTCCGGCACTCATCAGCGTGAGCGCTAGTGCGGCGATGATTTTTTTCATGTTGAGGCTCCTTTTTGTTTTGGGGTTTTTATTGCTGAAATGTGATAGAAATTACCATGCGCATGCAGCTCCGACTATCGACATCTATAGCAATTCGACCCGATGTCGGGTAGCCGCCGGGCTGAAACCAGCCGAAATTTCGCTAAAACACCTGCCTGTAGAGAATAGCTTCACGGGCGGGTGACATGGAGCAGGCCTTGGCGATAAGCGATAAAAATGCGGCTCCCAGCGTCGCTATAGACGGAGCACGGATCAAGAACGTGCGTGAGGCCAAAAGGCTCACCCAGCTCTACGTGGCAAGCGTGGTCGGCGTCACGACCGACACGATCTCGCGTTGGGAAAATAATCGCTACCCCTCCATCAAACGCGACAACGCTGAGAAGCTGGCGAGCGCACTTGAGGTCGAACTTGGCGATATACTGCGCCAGGAAGAGGAAATAGTGGCGCCCGACGACGCTGCTGCCATTGCACCTTCCCGCCGTAGCACGAAACGCTGGCTGGTCGCTGGATTGGTGGCCTGCGCGCTCCTGCTCCTGGCGGTCTTTCTCTTGATCCGCAGTCAGGTTCCAGCTCCCAGAGCGGTTCGCTGGGCGCCCCGCTTTGCAGCGCCGGGCGAGATAATGCCCGTTCAGATCAAAATCACCCGGCAGGGCGGCGAGAATATCGGTTTCATACTGAAAGAGAAACTTCCGGACGGGTGGCGCTTGGTGAGCACGCTTCCTCCCAGCTCCTCGGCGGACCCTTTGAGTTCCGAGCTGAAATGGCTGATCCCCGGGGGCAATGCGCCGGTGACCGTATCCTATACGGTTCAAATTCCGGCGAACCCCGCTCCAGAGAAAGAGGCCAAGCTTCAAGGTGAGGTTGTCCTGCACGCGGCAGGTATCAATCGGACCGAATCCGTAGTCGGCAGTAACGGCGTCCGGGTCGGTGCCTACCATTGGGCCGACAGCAATGGGGATGGCCGCATCGATGACGACGAAATCATGCCCGCCTATTACATCAGCGAGGAGATGAAAGGGCTTGGCCTGGACTGGAAGACCATTGAGGCAATCTGGAGCGGCAAGGGTTACCGCTGGGACCCGAAAGCCGGGTTTGTCGTTATCAAATAAGCGCCATGGTCAACGGTACGCAACTTCCGGCCTGTCATTTTCTGAAAAGCCCCTGACATTTTTGGTAAAATAAGATGTGGTCCAGAGGAATTGTTCGGACCATGGCTACCAAAAAATAACGCGTCCGGCTACGCCGGTCGACAGGAGGAGTACAATGAAAGCCTTGATTTTGAGTGCAAACAATTTTGAAGACACCGAACTGCTGGTTCCCCTGTACCGTCTGCTGGAAGCGGGCTACACCGTAGATGTCGCCTCCCAGACGCGCGAGACTATCAGCGGCAAGCACGGCTACGAAGTGCCGGTCAACAAGGTATTCAAAGACATTGCCCCAGCCGACTACGGGCTCCTGGTACTGCCCGGCGGCAAGGCACCTGCCGCAATCCGTAACGATCCCGCGGTACAGGAGATAGCCCGCTCCTTTATGGCCGAGGGAAAACCGGTCGCGGCCATCTGCCACGGCCCGCAGATTCTCGTCTCGGCGGGACTCTTGAAAGGGCGCCATGCCACCTGTTACAATTCGGTGGCGCCTGAGCTTAAGGAAGTGGGGGCATTATATGAAGATAGCGAGGTAGTCGTGGACGGCAACCTGATAACCTCGCGGCAGCCCGGCGATTTGCCCGCTTTCATGCGCGAGGTGATGCGCAAGATCGGGCAATGAAGCGCCTCGGCTAAACTACCCAGCCAAGGTCTGGCGGGTACCGATGAGGAGACCCCCGAGGGGTATCCTAACACAGCTCTGTAGGTGTGCTCCTTGCGGGCGCCCAGATCCTGAATCGTTATAGGTGTTACGCCAAATAAAAAAAGAAGGGCGCCTTTTAGGGCGCCCTTCCCCGTTTCCTGGTCTTCAGGAATCATTGCATTGCTTCGAAACCTATTTCAGGTTTCTCTTGATCCTGGCGACTGCCTCGATCACGTTGTCGCGATTACCGAAGGCTGACAAGCGGAAGTAACCTTCCCCGGAAGGCCCAAAACCGCTGCCCGGTGTCCCCACCACGTTGCACTCGTTCAGAAGCTTATCGAAGAAATCCCAGGAAGTGAGCCCTACCGGGGTCTTGAGCCAGATGTAGGGCCCGTTGACGCCGCCATAGACGGTCAATCCCGCTTCGGAAAGCCCTTCCCGAATGATCCTGGCGTTCTCCATGTAGTAATCGATGTTCGCCTTGGTCTCCTGCCACCCCTCCTCAGTGTAGACAGCCGCAGCTGCCCTTTGCACCGGGTAGGAAGCGCCGTTGAACTTGGTGGTCTGGCGGCGCAGCCAAAGCTTGTTGAAGCTGTATTTTTCGCCCGCCGAGGTGGTTCCCTCAAGTTCTTCGGGAACGACCACCAGTCCGCAACGCACGCCCGTGAAACCGGCAGTCTTCGAGAAGGAGCGGAACTCGATGGCGCATTTTTTGGCGCCTTCGATCTCGTAGATGGAATGCGGGATGGCGGGGTCGGTGATGAACGCCTCGTAGGCCGCGTCGAAGAGGATGACCGAGTTATTGGCCAGCGCGTAGTCGACCCAACCCTTGAGCTGCTCCCTGGTGGCAACGGCGCCGGTCGGATTGTTCGGGAAGCAGAGATAAATCATGTCCACCTTCTCCGTCGGGTAAGCCGGGAAGAAGCCGTTTTCTTCGGTGCAGGGAAGGTAAACCAGCCCTTTGTAATACCCCTTTTCGTCAGCCTCACCGGTGCGACCGATCATGACGTTGGTGTCGTTGTAGACCGGGTAGACCGGATCGCCGATAGCGACCGTGTTGTCCAGTGCGAAGATGTCGAGGATGTTGGCGCAGTCGCACTTGGAGCCGTCGGAGATGAACATCTCGGTCGTCTTCAGCTCGACGCCGAGCGGGTTGTAGGACTTCTCGATGATGGCGTTGATCAGGAAGTCGTAGCCCTGCTCGGGGCCGTATCCCATGAAGGAATTTTCGCTTCCCAGATCGTCAACTGCGGCGTGGAACGCCTTCAGGACGGCCGGGGTGAGCGGCTGGGTCACGTCGCCGATGCCGAGGCGGATCACCTTAGCTTCCGGGTTTGCCGCGGCAAAGGCCCGCACCCGGCGCCCGATTTCCGGGAAGAGGTAACCAGCTTTTAATTTCAGGTAGTTGTCGTTAATCTGTGCCATTTAAACGGTCTCCTTGTGGCTTACTATATAAAGCTCATGCTTAGTTTAATCGAAGGATCCAAAGGATCCGAGAGGACGCAAGGGACCAGAAGGACACCGGGAATTGAAGGTATCGCAGTTACAAAAGGTCTTATCTCAGCCCTAGCACGTCCTGCATGTCCCAGACGCCGGGCTTGGCGCTGACCACCCACTTGGCGGCGCGCACGCTGCCTCGGGAAAACATGTCCCTGGTGTGCGCACGATGCGTTATCTCGATCCGCTCACCCATCCCGATAAAGTAAACGGTGTGCTCGCCGACGATGTCGCCGCCACGGATGGTCTGCATCCCTATCTCGTCGTGGGTGCGCTCGCCGCAGATCCCCTCGCGATGATAGTTCGCCACCTTGTTGTAGTCACGTCCAAGCGCTCTCGCCACCACCTCGCCCATCCTGACTGCGGTCCCGGAGGGGGAATCCTTCTTGAGGCGATGGTGCGCCTCCACGATTTCGACGTCGAAATCCTCGCCGAGAATCTTCGCCACGTCGGCCAAAACCTTGAAGCAGACGTTCACACCCACCGACATGTTAGGCGCGATGATGACCGGAATCTCGCGTGCAAGCTCGGCTGCGAAGGCCCGCTCCTCGGGGGTGAAACCGGTGGAGCCGATGACGATGGACTTGCCCATAAGCGAGCAGACCTCAAGGTTCTTGAGGGAAACCTTGGGGGAGGTGAAGTCAATCAGCACGTCGCAGCCGGCAACGACCAGGTTCAAATCGTCGCTAATGGCCAGGCCGATAGCGCCCAAACCCGCATTATAGCCGGCATCCTGGCCTACCATCGGATGCCCGGGACGCTCCAGGGCGCCCGACAGTTGCACGCCTTCAGCCTCGGAAATGGCGGCGATGATCCGCCCGCCCATGCGCCCCGCGGCCCCGCACACAGCAATTTTAATCATAGTTTCCAGCTCCTTAGATAAGACCGTATTCCTTCATGATCTCGGCCAGCTTGGCCCGGTTCGCCTCGGCCAGCGGTGCCAGCGGGAGACGGACCTCATCACGGCATTTCCCCATGAGCGACACGGCGGTCTTTACCGGTACCGGGTTCGTCTCGATGAACATGGCGTTGGAAATCTTCAGTAGGTACAGGTGCAGTCTTTTTGCCTCTTCCAGGTTGCCGGCATTGAAAGCGTCGACCATGGCAGAAATTTCCCTCGGCATGATGTTGGCCGTGACGGATATCACCCCTTTGGCGCCGCAAGCCATCATCGGCAGGGTGATGAAGTCATCGCCCGAGAGGACCGTGATGTTCTCGCCACAAAGAGCCAGCACCTCGGAGGCCTGCTGCAGCGACCCGGTCGCCTCCTTGATGGCGACGATATTGGGGTGCACGGCGAGGCGTGCCACCGTGGTCGGCAGCAGGTTCACGCTGGTGCGTCCCGGCACGTTGTAGAGCACCTGGGGGAGTGCCACTGCGTCGGCAATCGCCTTATAATGCAGATAGAGGCCTTCCTGGGAGGGCTTGTTGTAGTACGGAGTCACCAGAAGCGCTCCATCTGCTCCCAGTTCCTTTGCGTGGCGAGTAATCTCGATCGCCTCGCGGGTAGAATTAGAACCCGTCCCGGCGATGACCGGAACCCTCTTATTCACCTGCTCGACCACGATTTTAATGACCCTGTCGTGCTCGGCATAGTCGAGCGTCGAGGATTCGCCGGTCGTGCCGCACGGAACGATGGCGTCGGTGCCGTTTGCAATCTGGAATTCCACCAACTCCCGCAGCTTTTCCTCATCGACCTCGCCGTTAATGAACGGGGTAACAATGGCAACGATACTTCCCTGGAACATGGGCTACCTCCTTGGTACTTGCACTAGTTATACGTCCACTTGGTATGAGCGGTTCTCACGTTTCTCAACTGCGGGCCCGCGTCCGATCAGACGGATCGGCCGGTTCGAATTGATCCTTCTGATTTGGCGCGCCGAGCCAGTGTTTTTACAAAAAACTCGGAATCTGCTCGCCCCTGATCAGGTCTTCCACAGTCTCGCGGCTGCGGATGGTTTCAAACTTATCGCCCTTTACCATGATCTCCGGTACACGCGGACGGCTGTTGTAGTTGCTGCTCATGGTGAAGCCATAGGCGCCTGCCGAAAGAAAAGCAATCTGATCGCCCTGGCGGAAGTTCGGGAATTCGCGGTCTTTTACCAGGAAGTCGCCCGACTCGCAGATGGGGCCGACAATATCCCCCTCGATTACGCCGTCCTGGTTTTTCTTGACCGGGGCTACGCCATGAAAAGAGCCGTAAAGCGCCGGACGGGCCAGATCGTTCATGCCGGCGTCCACGATGACGAAGTTCTTCTCCTCGCCCTTCTTGGTGTAGAGGCAGGTGCCAACCAGGATGCCGGCGTTGCCGACCAGGTTTCTCCCCGGCTCGAAGAGCAGGTGCAGACCGAGGTCCTTGGTTTCCGACAGGATGGAAGAGCCGTAATCCGCGGGGAGCGGTGGTTCCTCGTCGTTGTACTGGATGCCGAGACCGCCGCCCAGGTCAAGATACTTCATGTCGATGCCCAGGTCCTTAACACCGATCAGAAGCCTTTTCAGCTTCTTAATGGCGTCCACAAACGGGGAAACCTTGGTCAACTGGCTCCCGATGTGGCAGTCGATCCCGAGGATTTCCAGGTTCGACATTTCCTTAGCGCGGGCGTACTGTGCCAGGGCGCGCTCGATATTGATGCCGAACTTGGCCTTCTTGAGGCCGGTGGTGATATATGGGTGGGTTTCCGGATCGACGTCGGGGTTGACGCGAATGGCGATCCCGGCCTTTTTGCCGATGCGGCCAGCCACCTGGTGGATCCGGTCCAGTTCCTGCTCCGACTCCACGTTGAAAAGCAAAATGCCGCTTTCCAGCGCGTAAGCGATCTCGTCGTCCCTCTTGCCGACGCCCGAGTAGACAACTTTCTTGGGGTCGACGCCGGCCGTGAGCGCCCGGAACAGTTCGCCGCCGGAAACGATATCGACGCCGCCGCCCAGGTTGATAAAAGTTTTCAGTACGGCAAGGTTGGAGTTCGCCTTGACCGAATAGCAGATGGTATGCGGAGTGGAAGCAAAGGCATTGTCCATAGCCTTAAAGTGCCGCTCGAGAGTCGCCTGTGAGTAGATGTAGACCGGACTGCCGACTGCAGCGACAATGTCCTTGATGGCAACGTCTTCCGCGTACAGCTCGTCACCCTTGTACTGAAAATGGTGCATGGTTCTATCCCCCTTCGATCTATGTGAAAATTTGAACTGTAAACAATAAAAGTTTTTATTCTTAACATATAACGCAGCCTGTTGTCAAAAGTATTGCTCTGTCAGCGGCCAGGAAATGCGTTCCGGAGCACCGCAATAATTGTGATTTCAGAACGAGGTATCTTTTAGTCAAGCAGCATTGGCCTTAGCTAACACACTGAGATTCACTACAATGCTGCGGCGCCGTACCAAGGGTTATGCTATCACACGGCGCGATATGAGGTCACCCGCAAAACTAAAACTAACCTCTGCCATTATTCCCAGGATTCATGAGAAGGATCGATGGGGTTGGCTCAAGGAGTCTGACCGCCGCGACAGTTCATGAATCCCCTCCCCTTACCTCGACCTCCGGGAGAGGGTCGCAGGTGAGGGTGATCCAGGAGCGACTTTTTTTATTTCCAGTCCCTAAATGCCTAAAAATTAGGCTGCGAAATTTCCCGTACAGGGCCTGTTCTCGGCCTTTCGCAGCCCTTGACCTTCACAAGGCACCTCATTGGAAATTTGACCTCATTACCTTCGTCAAATACAGTATTAATGTGTGCTAATCATATTTTCATGATCACAACAAGTGTTCTGGCGTCACCCGACCCCGGCAGCGCAAAATCCAGCACGAAATCGACCTTCACGCCCATCTTGGCTAGAGCGTCTTCCGCGGCCGCTACCTCCTCAGCGGCATTGCGTCCTTTCATGGCAACGATGCGTCCCTCGCTCTTGAGAAGCGGAAGTGCCATCGCGACAAAGGAGGGGATATCGGAAAAGGCACGAGACACCACCCAATCGAAATATTCGGGGTAGGTCGCGGCGAGGGTTTCCGCACGCACATGCGTGGCGGTGAACTGCTCCAAGTTAAGCAACCGGACCGCCTGTTTCTGGAAACTAATCTTTTTAACCACGGCGTCTACCGAAACGATTTCTAGATCGGGCAGGGCAATCTTCACCGGCAGGCAGGGAAAGCCCGCTCCCGAACCGATATCGAGCAGGCGCCCGGGCCCTTGCACAACCTTCAACAGACTGAGAGAATCGACGAAATGCTTGACAGCAATCCCTTCATCGTCGGTGATTGCCGTGATGTTAATTTTGCGGCTCCACTTTTTGAGTTCCTCGGCGAGCAGATTAAGACCAGCGAGTTGATCTCCGTTCAGCGAAACTCCGAGTTCCCGGGCGCCTGCAACGAGAAGATTCTTGGCGTGCTGGTTCATCTGCCGCTCCTTGCCTTGAGTGAGATGGAGAGAATCGTGATTCCCGCCGGGGTCATCCCCGGGATGCGCGAGGCCTGCCCCAGGGTGTCAGGACGAAAGCGCGCCAGCTTTTCCCGCACCTCGGTCGAAAGCCCGGAGATAGCGCCGTAATCCAAATCGAGGGGAATCTTGGCACTTTCCAGTCGAACCGCGCGCTCCACCTGCTCCAGTTGCCGAGTGATATAACCCTTGTACTTGATCTGAATTTCCAGTTGTTCCCTAATGGTTTCCGGCAGATCCATGATTTCAGGGTAGATCCGGGAGAGGTCGCGGCAGGTAAAATCCGGCCGGCGCAGCAGGTGCTCGTAGCTGATGGCGTTCTGCATTCCAACCAGATCCCAGTCCTGGAGCAATTCTTCACCTGCCGCGGAGGGTGTAAGCCGCTCGCGTTCGAGCTTTTCCAGCTCGGTATCGATGGTCTGCCTCTTCACCAGGAACTCGGCATACACGCTCTCGGGCACCAGACCTACCTCGTAACCCTTGTCTCTCAGCCTGAGATCGGCATTGTCTTCCCGGAGCAGCAGGCGGTATTCAGCCCGCGAGGTGAACATCCGGTACGGTTCTTTGGTTCCCAGGGTCACTAAGTCGTCTATCATCACCCCGATATAGGCATCGTGCCTTCCGAGGATCAGCGGATCCTTTCCCTGTACCCTAAGTGCCGCATTGATTCCAGCCATGAGTCCCTGGGCCGCGGCCTCCTCATAACCAGAAGTTCCATTGATCTGGCCCGCGTGGTAAAGGTTGGCTACCAGCTTGGTTTCCAGGGAGGCATGCAACTGGATCGGGTTCACATAGTCGTATTCAATGGCATAGGCAGGGCGCATGATTTCCACCCGTTCCAAACCTTCTATGCTCCGATAAAAGGCCCACTGGATGTCAATGGGAAGCGAAGTGGAGAGACCGCTTGGGTAGACTTCGACCGTTTCGCGCCCTTCTGGCTCGATGAAGGTCTGGTGACGGTCTTTTTCCGGGAAGCGGACCACCTTGTCCTCAATGGACGGGCAGTAGCGCGGTCCTATTCCTTCGATGATTCCGGCGTAAAGCGGAGAGCGATCCAGGCCGCTTCTGATGATGTCATGGCTTTTCGGGTTGGTATATGCTATGTGGCAGGGGACCTGCGACTGCTCGATGCGCTCGTTGGAGAAGGAAAACGGGATCGGACGTTCATCTCCGTATTGCGGTTCCAGGCGACTGAAGTCGATGGTGCGACCGTCCAGACGTGCGGGAGTACCGGTTTTCAACCTTCCGACGTCGAAACCATAGTCAATGAGCCGTTCCGAAAGTCCCACCGAAGGAAGATCCCCTGCCCTGCCGCCAGGATAATTAACCAGACCGATATGAATCAGCCCGCGCATGAAGGTGCCGGTTGTCAGAATGACAGTCTTTCCGAGATATCTCACCCCACCCTTGGTATCGACTCCGGCGACTGTGCCACCCTCAAGGTGCAGCGAGGTAACCTCTACCTGCTTCAGGTCCAGGTTATCCTGCAGTTCCATGACCGTCTTCATCCGGAGACGGTAAAGCTGCTTGTCGGCCTGGGCACGGGAGGCGCGCACGGCAGGCCCCTTCCTGGTATTGAGCACCCGGAACTGGATGCCGGTGGCATCGATGTTACGGCCCATCTCGCCGCCCAGGGCGTCGATCTCCTTCACGAGATGTCCCTTGGCAAGACCGCCGATGGCGGGGTTGCAGGACATAAGCGCAATTGCGTCGAGGTTGATGGTCAGCAGTAGCGTCTTCACACCGATACGGGCCGCAGCCAGGGCCGCTTCGCAACCGGCATGCCCTGCCCCGACGACGATCACGTCATAATTTTTGTCATATACTATCAAGCTTTGCTCCGTGTACTTCTGAGGGGAATCTTTCTAAGCAAATCAGGTATTCCAACCGCAACATCGAGGTTTCCTGGCATCCTTTTAGGATTTCAGTTTAACTGGTTGTTACTATGGAGTTTTCAGGCATTGTTTCACGTGGAACATTCGCTGCCAGGCAAAATCGTCAAAGAATACTACCAAATAAGCGCACAGGCGCCCGGCGAATGCCGTAGCCTGCGAAGGACCGAGAACAGGCTCTGTACGCGAAATTTCGCGGCCTCTTTTTTAAGCAAAGGCAATTTTCGGTATCATATTCTGACTGCCATCGGAACTATCCCCCAAACGAAGGAGCGTTGTTATCCCCCCCTTACATAGTGGCGCTGTTAGGGCTAGTTGTTGTTTTTTAACTTTTACAGCTAGTAATCGACAGGGTGAACTCTCCCTCCCCCTTGAAGGGGGAGGGACGCGTTCGCAGCATTTGTGATGGATGTGAAAAACAACATCCAGCCCTAACAGCGCCTATTCCATAGGGGGATGGTATCTTTTCAAACCGAACCTTTCTTTGGGACATAGTTTTATCTAGGTGGCAACATTACCCTTGCGTTTCATGCTGCAACGCAACCTACTCCTGGCGCCCGAAAACCATGTATTTGCTGTTAACGTGCGTGGTAAAACTACCACAAACACCTAATATCAAGAGCTAAAACCGGATTGTTCCACGTGGAACAACCTCATTTCCCGATACAAAAGTTTGCAAATATCCTATCCAACACGTCATCCGCGGTCGTAGCCCCGGTTACCTCGCCTACCGCATCGAGCGCATCACGCAAATCTATCGGAAGCAGCTCCATGTTGACACCAGCCTGCAGATTGTCGCTGAACCTAAGCAGCGCCTGCTTGGACTTCAAGAGGGCGTCACGGTGCCGGGCATGGGAAACGGCGACAAACTCCCTGCTATCAATCGCTTTACCGTGAATGAAGGAGGCGTGAATGGCGTCCCGCAAATCAGAGATGCCGCTACCGGTTACCGTGGAGATGCAAACCGACGCTGCGGTCAGCCCTACTGGGACCACGCAGCAGTCAGGGAGGTCGGCCTTGTTTCGCACCACGATGACACTCTTGGTCCCGATGGCCTGCAAAATAGCCTGATCCTCCCCAGTGAAGGGAGCGGAACCGTCCACGACAAAGAGTACCAAATCAGCCTTGGGGATCCTCTCCAATGAGAGTCGTACCCCCTCCTGTTCCACTTGATCCTCGGAGTCCCTGATACCGGCAGTATCAAGAAGTTTGACCGGAAGTCCATTGATATTGACGACTTCCTCGATAACGTCCCGCGTGGTCCCGGGGACGGCCGTCACGATAGCACGTTTTTCCTTCAAAAGCGTGTTCAGGAGGCTCGATTTGCCGACGTTAGGTTTTCCCGCAATGACGACGGAAACCCCATCGCGCAGCACCCTCCCCTCATCAAAACCGCTGATTAGTATCTCGAGTTCGGCAAGCGCAGGAGTTACTCGCCCGAGCACGTCGCGCTCGACGGCGACATCGAGCTCTTCCTCGGGGAAATCAATCAACGCTTCAACGTAGGCAAGTGCATACAGTATCCCGTCCTGGATTCCCGCTATCCGCTTGGAGAGCAGCCCTTCGCGTTGATGCTGGGCCAGAGCGAGCGAGGCCTCGGTCCTGCTGGCGATAACGTCCATGATCGCCTCGGCCTGCACCAGGTCGATGCGCCCATTAAGGAAGGCGCGCTTGGTGAATTCACCAGGCTCGGCAAGGCGGGCGCCTTCGCTGGTAACCAGCGACAAGATGCGCGAGACAACGAGCGTGCCGCCGTGGCACTGGATCTCCACGACATCCTCGCGGGTGTAGGAATTGGGCCCCTTCATGAAGACCAGCATAGCCTCGTCGAGGATATCGCCGGTTTCCGGGTGTACGACCGCCCCATAAGAAAAACGGTGGCTTTTTAGGCCACCGTTCGATTTAGCTTTGAATATGTTGCGCGCAATCGGAAGGGCAGCGGGACCGCTTACCCTGATAATCCCGATCCCGCCCTCCCCTACCGGCGTGCTGATTGCGGCTATGGTGTCACGAACATACATGATAGATACCCGCTACCGGTCAGGCGACCGTCTTGTTGATGTAGGTCTGCTGAGCGATGGTCAGCACGTTGTTGACCAACCAGTAAACAACCAGGCCGGACGGAAAGCTCAGGAACATGAAGGTGAAAACCACGGGAAGCGCCAGCATCATCTTGGCCTGGACCGGATCCATGTTGGAAGGGGTCATCTTCTGCTGAACGAACATGGTGACACCCATGACGATGGGAGTTACATAGTAAGGGTCCTTGGCAGAGAGGTCCGTAATCCAAAGCATGAAGGGTGCATGGCGAAGTTCTATAGAATACATCAGCGCACGGTACAGGCCGAAGAATACCGGGATCTGAACCAGCATCGGGAGGCAGCCACCCATCGGGTTTACTTTGTGAGTCTTGTAAAGTTCCATGACAGCCTTGTTCATGGCGTCACGATCATTCTTGAATTTTTCTTTAAGTTCCGCCATCTTAGGCTGAAGTTTCTGCATCTCCTTCATCGACTTGTAGCTCTTGTGAGTAAGCGGGAAGAAGAGCATCTTCAGGATGCAGGTGATGATGATGATGGCCCAACCGTAGTTGCCGGTGTACTTGTAGAGAAACTTGAGGGCGTAGATGAGCGGCTTGGACACCGGAGCAAACCAGCCGTAATCAATGACCTCTTCCATACGATTTCCCTGAGCCTTCAGGATGTCGAGATCCTTGGGACCGAAGTAGAGGGAGTAACCGACGGAGGCGGACTGCCCGGGTGCCACGGAAATGGCGGGAGCGGAAATGTCGGCCAGCAGCTGGTCGGCAACGGGGCGGGCCAGACGGACGGAAGCGATGCTTCCCTTGTCGGCTATGACAGCATCGACGAAGTACTTGTCGGCGAAGGCAGTCCAGACCACACCCTTGTCATACTGCACGGCGGCCTTCTGAACGTTGTCGAGCTTGTCGTGGTTGACTTTGTCAGCGGAAAGGGTCGAAGGACCGTAAACTTCATAGCGCCCCTCCCCTTTCTTGAAAGTAACGACCCGGTCACTCTGAAGTAGGTGCAGTGTGCCATCGACCTTGGCGGAACCGGTGTTGACGACTTCCTGGTTCAGGCCGATCCGGTAGGCATCACCGGAAAAGCTGTAGATTTTTTTAAAGGAAATGCCCTGGGGAGTGACAGTGGTAAACTCGAGGCTCCCCTTGCTGCCGGAACCTAGTTTAAGGTTGTCGCCGGAGGTGCTGAAAACAGTCGCCGGAGAAATCCCGAACTCCCTGGAATCGGAAAGCAGCCCGAAGCGCGCCGGAGCAGCCTCATCGACGAGGACAATGTTCTTGCCGTCCTTGTCAGGAGTCTCGCGGTACTTCTTCAGGGTCAGTTTCTTGAGCCCTGCTCCCTGGGTGGAAAAAACTGCCGTGTAGAGGTCGGTGTCGACGGTGACTTCACGTGCGCTCGCCGCCTGCTGCGGGATTGCTGCTGTCGGCTGCACGGCCGCCGTTGCGGTCTGTGCCGCCCCACCCTGCGCGGGGGTGGCTGAGACGGAAGTCTGCTCGGTCTTAGCCGCGACGGGACTGGGCGTCACCGGCTTGGCCTGAGGGAAGAAGAAGGAATAGGCGTACAAAACCCCAATGGAGAGTACCACAGCTATAATAAGTCTTTTTTCCATAAGTTCTCCTGAAGAGGCTATTTAACCGGATCGTAACCGCCCGGGTGAAACGGGTGACAGCGCAAAATGCGGGTGAGCGTCAGCCATACACCTTTGAGGGGGCCGTACTTCTCCAATGCTTGTAAGGAATAATGCGAACAGGTGGGATAAAACCGGCAGGAAGAGGCCTTGAACGGAGAGATGAATCTCTGATACAGAATAATCAGGCCTTGTAACGATCTAGTTAGCATATCTGTTTCGCAGCCGCCCG
>JGI24143J45723_1001013_pt1 | contig 13924 bp, 10 predicted proteins | sample BarGraIncu00432A_FD_45723 | JGI IMG/M metagenome (IMG submission 45723)
CTGCAAAACCTCTATCCCCCAGTTCAAATCTGGGTGCCGCCTCCAATTAGTTGTAATTTTATATATGCGAGGGTGGCGGAATCGGCAGACGCACCGGACTTAAAATCCGGAGGGTGGAAACGCCCGTGGGGGTTCAAGTCCCCCCCTTCGCACCAATTTCGAATTGAATAAAATATTTTATTATAACAAAATATTTTTAAAAATTACATAATGCAAAAACTCCTGATTATGTCAGGAGTTTTTTGCATTAAAATTGACATTTAACGGTGATAGGCAATATACTTATAGTTAGAGAATTTTTATAATTGTGGAGGCTAATATGAGAAATACAGTATTTATTAATTCTGCAAAAATAGACTTTGATAACAAGCTTAGTTTTTTGCCAATATCTAAGCTTGCAACTGTCACAAAATACGACGCAAGTAGTAATGAAGAAATTTTGCAAAGGGTTAAGGATCAAGAAATTATTATAACCAAAGAATTACCTTTAGGTAGAGATTTGATTTCCAAGTTTCCTCCTTCTGTTAAACTGATCTGTGAAGCTGGTACCGGCTACAACAACATTGATATTGTTGCCGCCAGGGAAAAGAATATTGCCGTCTGTAACGTTCCTAGCTATAGCACTGAGGCTGTATCCCAGCTAGTGATTACTTTTATATTAAATTTAAGCTCCTCATTAATTCAACAACAAATCATGCTCCAACAGAAGAATTTTGATAATTTTACTAAATGCCTGCAGCTGCCACATTTCGAATTGCAAAATAAGACCCTTGGCGTTATTGGTGGTACTGGTGCTATTGGGCGAAATGTTATAAAAATAGCTTTGACGCTGGGAATGAATATTCTCGTGTATAATCGCACGCCGAAGTTTTTTGACGATCCTAATGTGAAATTTGTAGCTTTTGAACAATTACTAAAGCAGAGTGATTTTATTACTATCCATTGCCCTCTGAGCACTGCTACCAGACATCTTATTAATAAAGAAGGACTAAAGATGATGAAAACATCCGCATTTATCATCAATACGGCTAGGGGGGCGATTATAAAAGAAACAGATTTGATCGAAGCACTGCAAAAAGGCGAAATTGCAGGTGCGGCTCTTGATGTTCAGGATCCAGAACCACCAGAACTAGATAACCCTTTATTTGAGATGAGTAATGTTATTCTAACTCCCCATATTGGGTGGAGACGCTTGGAGTCGAGACAAAGACTTATTGATCTTATGGCTGATAATATCCAAGGATTTATTGAAGGAAATCCAATTAATATTGTTAATTAGGCATGGTACATATAAAGGTATTGGATAAAAAAATGTAAAATGTGACTTATTTGCCTGCTGGTATGTATGAGTGATACCGCTTATTTGAATGGTATTTTGGCAAAGAAAACTATCTTTGGTTTAGTAAAAAGCACTCATTTTTATGAGTGCTTTTTACTAGTTGATCCCAAGTAATAATGTTATAATAATCCGTAGGCTCAAAAGAGGTATATTTTAATGATGACTTAAAGGAGATTTTTACGATATATGAAAAAAAACGTATATGACCAAGTGCACATTTTTTATGATGAAAGTATAATGTGGGATTCTACGATTAAACTGGAATGGGTTGAGGGATTCTTACGACAAAAAGCTTGGCAAGGGACTAGTGATGATAATCTTAAAGACTTATGGCGGCAAATACAAATATTTATAATTTACTTGAATGATGCTGAAAATGATGATTTGAGTGAAATGACTTTGCTTGACTATAGCTTGGCAATAGAATGGTTAGCANATCATATGACAGATTTTAAAGCAAATCTAAAATCTGCACGGCATATTTTTAGTGTTCTTATCGATTTTTATACATATTTATTTCAAAAGAAAATTATAAATAATGTAGATGAGATTAAAGAAGCCGCGCAAATAATTTCGGGAGGGAAGAGATTACATCTTATTAAATCAGATTCCATGTTTGATGAATTAAGAGTGTTTGAAGATAATCTTGATGACAAACAAAATAAGGATATCGGCAGTATTATTAGTGATGCTACTGAAAGGCTCATGTTGAAATTAGGTAAATATTTTCATAGAAAAATATTTACTGAGGATTTTGAGCGTGCATTGTATTTTTATATAGGGCCCTTCGACAAGGTGCCAGAAGACGCTGAAGATGAATTCTGGCTAGGCTTTTGGGATTACTTCTTATTTGATTATCATTTGTTGGATAGCGATCTGAAGCCTTTGGAATTTTTTAAAAGGTCTTGTGGTGAAAAGCTAAACGCCGATGAATATCGAATATTACAAGAATTATTAAACTCTAAATTTACTGCATTTTATGTCAATAAAATACTAAATTCTAATTCGGTAGAGTGTCTTAATTTATTTACAGGTGAGAAATTTGATTTGCCGTTAATTGATTTTAATTATAAATCTCTAAAGAAATTATTGTTCTTTGGGCATATTTTCCCCACAGGTTTGGTAATGATTAATTATTTAACCAGTATTGAAATCAGTATTAATCTTAGGCAACGAATTAAAGATGAGGTGCTTAGGCAGAAACAAATTTTTGCAATTCAAGTGCCTAATGCGACATTGGAAGACTTTTTTGAGCGTCACGCCTTAGTGCTGCGGCATACAGTGCGTATTTTAGTTACGCTGAGTAAAGTTAATGTTACATCTCTAGTTCAGTTGGAACGTGATTTTCCACATATCGAGGCAAAACGGTTAGCAAATCAAGATGTAATTCATTTATTACATGAGCTGGTTGCATCCTATGGATTTTCATTGCAGGATCAAAATTTGCTGGGGAAAATGTGGTATGATTTTTCCCAACTCAATATTATTAATGTACGTAAGCCTGCCACTTGGGCAACAGCTGTATTTTATGCATATACAGTGATTAATTGCATTGACGATGTTACAGCGAAAGATCTTGCTGAGCGCTTAGATGTTTCTACGACTAGTCTGCATAAGAATCGGAAACAATTGGATCATATACTCCAATTACAAGCCTTTGATGCACGATATTTGAGTGAAGAAGGATTTGTAAACTTGTTGTTTGAAGAATGATAAAAAATTCGAACAAAATAAATTGTTCGAATTTTAGATATTATAAAGCGTATTTTATTATTTGAAGTTTAATATGTCGGGAGTGATAATTTTGAATTGTAGAGTTTGCGGTGCTAAAATGGAAATGGATGAAGAAAAATGCCTTAAATGTAGAGAAATGGAAAGTAAAGTCCAAGTTCTTACTCTGGAACAAAAGCAAGATTTTAATGGTATTACTCTTGAGCAAGATACGCAGGAAGAGGAAGGACATCATGAATATCAAGTTAATAATGGAAATCCACATATGTATACTAAGCAGTTTAGCATAAGCAACACTAGTTTGCTTACTAAATTATTGGTAGGTATTATTTTGGCAGGATTTATTTTTGTTGCATTACCAATTGCAATTTTCTTCATAAGTATTGTTGGTATAATTACCTACATTGTACGTAAATAGATCATGTTGTTATAACAAATTTTTCTTTAGTTCGAGATATCTGGAAGTATAATAAGTTCCATTTTGGGCTTCCCGATGGTCAAAACCAAAGGCACGTCGGCTGATCGCTAACACTGGCGGAGCTTGGATTCGTTTAGCAACTGCCATGCCAGTATAAAGGCTCCACCATTTTTCTAAGTCATTAATAAATTCAGCGGAGGTAGTGAATAATTGACCGACTAGACCGGGTTCGCAACCAATTTTTTCTTCTAAGATACCTTGCTGATACCACAACAAGATGTCTTCAGGAGTCGCACGATTCCAATGTTCCATAAATGCTTTAAAGAGATAATCATGGTAGGGATAAATAATAGGATCACCTTTGCCTTTATCAACAGCCTGATCAAAAGATAGCTCGGCGCTGGGCACGATATCCATTGTTCCTTGAGGTATGACTTCACGTTGATAAATATCAGTATTAATAAAGTGTGCTAATTCGTAGACTTGATGTTTCCAAAGATCGGCTAAGGCGGACATAAAGCCGGCTTGATCTCCATAGAGTGTGGAGTAGCCTACGGTCACTTCGCTTTTATTGGCATTACAGGTAAAACCCGCACCGAAGGCCGCAGCGACTCCAGCTAGAATACGGGATGATCGATCACGGGCTTGAATATTTTCTGCCATAAAAGAAGTAACTTTTAATTGCTGCTCTTCTCCTGTTGTAAGGTTGATTATTGGCGCTTGGCTGATTTGCTGAATGGTATAATCAACCACTTCTTGAATAGGGATATTAGTGTATAGGCAGCCAAGGTTACGTGCGAGTTCAGCTGATAAGTCCTTCGTTGTTTGAGAATTATACATGCTCGGCATATTTACGAGCAATACATTGTTGGCTCCAAGAATTTGAACATACAGGGCGGCGTTTACAGCAGAATCAATACCGCCTGAAGCGCCGATGACCACTTTATTCATACCGATGGAACGCAAAAAGCGTTTAGTCCCATAATGCAGAGCTTTGTAAATACTGCTCATATCTGTGTCATTCGTCATGGCAATTTTTGAAGGAACTATGTCTGCCTTGGTATACGCCAGGTCTTCTTTTATATCACTGGCTAAATCAAGTTCGATACATTTTAGTAATGCAGAAAAAGGTGGGCAATAATCTACAATTTCACCATTATGATTATAAACAGTGCTAAGACCATCAAAAGTATAAATAGTTTTCCCATTATTTTGGATACCCGTATTGTTTACATAGATTAGAGGCCTGTTCACTGCTTGGGCCTGGTTAGAAAAAACACGATTGCGTTTGCTATTTTTACCGATGGTATATGGTGAGCTAGAGATATTGATAAAAAGGTCAACGGGGCCGTTTTGATGGATGGCAGTCGTTGGTTTAATAGCATATTCATCGCTCCAACCGTCTTCACAGAGTATGCATCCAAGTTTGAGTTGCTGACCACCCAATTGGATGTGTACGGGGTGCAATAATTGATTAACATTTACACCTATTTCAGTCGCTAGTTTACGTAGACTGTAAAAATGGCGTGAATCATCAAATTCCCGATAGTTGGGTTGTAGTGTTTTAATTCGGAAAGGGTAGAGAAAGTTATCGCCGCCCATGAGTTTACCTTGGTGTGCGACAAAGCAGGCATTGTATTTCCGTACTCTACCGTCATCATTTACTTTGCTCCAATCTATAGCAATATTGCCAAACACGATACAAATATTAGTTGAGGCTAGGATAATACGTTGACCTTGTTCAAAACAATCTCTTAGAAACGTTGGCTGCTCCCAGGTGTCACCCAGAAAATAGCCGGGTATAGACATTTCGGGGAAAATAATCATGTGCGCCTGTTGCTGACGTGCCTGTTCGATCATGGTTAACATAGTTTTAGTATTTTCAGCTGGTTTTCCGGCGATTATTTCCATTTGCGCGAGAGCTATTTTCAGCATAAGTAAGTCACCTCTTTTTGTCCGTTGGTTAATTATATTGTTATTAATTCTATGTTGTAAATAGATATCCTGCCAAAATCATGGTAAATAAGTATAATATACTCTGTAGAATATATTATATTTGTTGTATAATGTTGAGATAGGTAGTAGTGTTTCCAAATTAGTTAAATGAGGGATTTATTTGAAGAAAACTAATGTTGCACGTATTTTGGAGGGGCTAAAAATTAGCTATGAGATACTTGAATATAAAGTGGATGTAAGTGATCTTGGTGCAGATAATGTGGCACAGAAAATTAATATCCCTTTAGCACAGGTATTTAAGACATTGGTAGTGTATGGTGATAAAACTGGAGTATTACTGGTGTGTATACCAGGTAGTTTAGAACTGGATTTAAAAGCTTTGGCGACTGTTAGTGGCAATAAAAAAGTAGAAATGGTACCTCTAAAAGATGTGCAGAAATTAACGGGATATATTCGGGGTGGGGTTTCACCCATAGGTACAAAAAAGCAGTATGATGTTTATATTGATGAGAGTATGATGTTGTGGACGTATATCTCAATTAGTGCCGGTATAAGAGGTAGCCTGATCTTGATAGCTCCTAATGATTTAGTGTGTGCTGTAAATGGTAAAATATTTAATATATCTCGCGAAATGGCACTAGAATAGTAGTAAACTTGGGGATATAATTATTTGTTATAGGTTAATATGATAGAATTGCAAGAAATTTGGTATAATGAAAATAGAGCTTTGAGCTAAAGGAGTTTTTTATGTATATTAGTACTCGCGGGGGAAATGATTCTTTTGCTTCAGCAGAAGCTATTAAAGCCGGCTTGGCTGCTGATGGTGGTTTATTTGTGCCAACTACTGTGCCAAAGATCGCCACACAGTGGTTAGCTAATTTAACGAATCTTGATTATGGAAAGCGGGCCCTTAATATATTGCGTTTGTTTTTGCCTGATTATAGTGATGCCGAATTAGGCCTGTGTATTGAGGCTGCTTATACGACTGCTAAATTTAATGATGCGAAGATTGCGCCGGTGGTGCCAATCGGTGCTGATAGGTTTGTACTTGAATTATGGCATGGTCCAACAAGCGCGTTTAAAGATATGGCTTTACAAATACTACCTCAATTATTAGCCAAATCCCTTAACAAAACTAATGAAACAGCTGAAGTAGTAATTTTGACAGCAACGTCTGGTGATACGGGAAAAGCTGCCCTGGAAGGTTTCGCAGATGTTAATCAGATCAAGATAATAGTTTTTTATCCTGACAAAGGTGTGAGTCCAATTCAACGTATGCAGATGGTGACTCAAGCTGGCTCAAATGTTTCGGTTGTAGCTGTTCGAGGTAATTTTGATGATACGCAAACCGGGGTAAAAAATATTTTTAATAATGTAGAATTTAATGCTGATTTGGCAACCCAAGGCTACCAATTATCATCAGCTAATTCAATTAACTGGGGGCGACTAGCACCGCAGATTGTATATTATTTTAGTGCATATGCTGATATGGTGCATGATGGTCATTTACAGCTAGGACAACCAGTAAATTTTGTTGTGCCAACTGGAAACTTTGGTAATATTCTTGCAGGATATTTTGCTAAAACTATGGGGCTACCTATTGGCAAATTAATTTGCGCGTCTAATAGTAATAATGTACTGACTGAATTTTTGCAAACTGGTGTATATAATCGTAAACGTCCTTTCCATAAGACGATGTCACCCTCCATGGATATATTAATATCTAGCAATTTGGAACGGCTGTTATATTACATTACAGGTGGCGATACGTTGAAAGTGAGTCATTTTATGGCACAACTTAATAATGATGGACAATATAATGTGGGTGAAGATTATTTAGCAGCGATTCAACATATTTTTTGGGCTGATTTTATTGATGATACTGAAACCTTACAACAGATTAAAACGATCTATGATGAGTTCAACTATCTAACGGATCCTCATACAGCTGTTGCTTGGCGTGTAGGAGATCGATACCGCCAGCAGACAGGTGATCAAACCATACAGATTATTGTATCGACTGCGAGTCCTTTTAAATTTAATGAAAGTGTGTTAACTGCTATTGGAAACTCAAATAATATCCAAGGGAAAAATGAATTTCAGCTTTTGCAGCAGTTGTCTGAAATAAGTGGCTGCCCAGTCCCACCAGCATTAGCCGCGTTAGAAAATGAGCCTATTCGCCATGAAATGATATGTGATAAAGAAGATATGTCTGTAGTAATACGACAGATATTAAAGAGTGATCGATAGTCTAATGGTTTTAATAATAAAAATGGCCTAAATCAATTGATTCAGGCCATTTTTGTTATTCTGCTAAAAGCCGTTCCATTTCATCTAGCATTGTTGAAAATTTTCTTAATGTGATCTCAATTGGCTTGGCTGAGGACATATCAACGCCAGCCTGCTTTAAGATGTTAAGGGAGTAGTCAGATCCGCCGCTTTTTAGAAAACTAATATATTTTTGTTGAGCAGGTTGGCCCTCATGTAAAATTTTTTCAGCTAAAGTAGTCGCTGCTGAGTAACCGGTAACGTATTGATAAACATAGAAGTCCATATAAAAATGTGGGATACGTGCCCATTCCACATCTATTTCTAGATCTAGGACGATATCTGGGCCATAGTAGTTTAGATTAAGTTTATGCCATAGCTTGTCGAGCATATCAGCAGTAAGGGGCTCGTTCTGCTCTGCGGCTTCACAGAGTAGTTTCTCGAATTCGGCAAACATTGTCTGACGATATACAGTGCCTCGTACTTGTTCTAGATATTGATTAATGAGGTATAACTTGATCTTTTTGTCTGTGGTTGTTTTAAGCATGTGTTCCAAAAGAAGTATTTCATTAGTTGTGGAAGCTACCTCTGCGCAAAAAGTGGTATATGCTGATGTGGGATAGGGTTGATATTTTTGACTATAATAACTATGAATAGCGTGGCCCATTTCATGTGCCAAGGTGGAGACCGCGTCATAACGATTGTTATAATTTAGTAAGACAAAAGGATGAGTACCATAGCTGCCCCAAGAATAAGCACCTGTTTGTTTACCCTTATTTTCATAAACATCAATCCAGCCAGAGGTTAAGCCTTCATCTAAGATGTCTGCATATTCAGACCCTAAAGGTTTAAGGCCTGTACGAACTAAATTCATCCCTTCTTCATAAGGGAATAAGAGTTTCACATCACTCACTAATGGTGTATATAAATCGTACATATGGATTTTATCCAAGTTGAGAGCTTTTTTCTTAAGAGCTACATAACGATGTAATGGTGCGAGATTGTTGTGGACAGTAGTAATTAAATTGTCATATACTTCTACCGGTACATTATCCCCTTCGAGGGCTGATTCTAAAGCAGAATTATATTTGCGCGTTTTAGCATAAAAGACATTTGATTTCACATTGCCACTTAGAGTGGAGGCGAAAGTATTGCGATAATTATTATATGTTGCAAATAGTTTAGTAAAAGCCTGTTTACGTACTTCTCTGTTGCTTGAACGGATGAACAGACTATATCGCCCTTCACTTAATTGCACAGAGTGACCATCATCATCAATTGTTTGCGGAAACTCCATATCAGCATGGGCTAACATGTTGAAAGTATTTTCTGATGCCTGTGTAATTTCTGAGACTCTAGATAAGATGGTTTCTTCAGCAGGTGACAGCACGTGGCTTTTTTGCCGAGCAAGGTTATCAAAATAGAAACTATATTCTTGGAATCCTCGATCTTGATGGCGGAATTTGACTAATGTCTTATCAGGTATAGCTAAAATTTCGGGCTCAATAAAAGCAGTAATTGAGCCTGCTTCCGCCAATAATGATTCAACTTTACCGGTCATGGCTTGATATTTGGCATCAGTAGTATTTTCGTCACGGTGCATACGAGAAAAAGCGTAAAGTTTACCACTAATAATACCAATTTCATCCCGAGCTATAAGGCATGCGAGTAAATCTTGAGGCGAATGTGCTAGTTTTCCTATAAATTTATCAATAGTACCAAAGCTAGTTTTTAATTTATCAAAGTCTTGCTGCCAAAGCTCATCGCTGGCATAAATATCGTTGAGATGCCATCTGCTTTTTTCAGATATTTCGCTACGGTCAGGAACATGGGAAGAGTCGAGAGTAGCTGTTTCTCCAGGGGTGTCACCAAATAGCACGCTGCTAAGAATAAGGGGAATGACTTGTGGTGTTTTAAACATGAGAACACTCCTTTGAATAATATTGATATACTTTAACATAATTAATCTATAGCTAGGATGTTATTAAATGCAGAAAATATTTGCTATGTAATAATAACATCCCACTATTTAACATAATTCTTTACATATTGTATCTCTTTATATATATTGGCAAAAAACACAAAGATTCCTGTGTAGTATTACAAAAAATAAAATTTTTATGCTTTAAAATAATTTGCAATGCCTTGAAAGATACTTTCTGCTATCTTGGTTCGACCATCGGTACTGGACAGAAGTACTTCTTCTTCAGGATTAGATATAAAGGCTACTTCCACTAAAATAGCGGGCATCTTTGGATAACGAATCACATAAAAACTTGCATAACGCGAAGAACGGTCTTTGGTTCCTAGTTCGGCTACTAAGTTTTTTTGCACAAAGGCAGCTAGTTTCATTGAGTCAACATCGCCATAATGGAAGCAGGTTGTACCCATGGTTGTATTGTTGGTAAATGAATCATTGTGTATACTTATAAAGATATCGGCGTTGGCATCTCTGGCTATTTCGACACGGGCTTTTAGTTCTTCGCTGGTTGAGCAAGTAGGAGCAGACACATTTTGATCGGTATCTCTAGTCATTACAACTGTTGCACCGTTACTTTCGAGTATATCTCTAAGGAGTAAACAAATTGCTAAGTTATTATCTTTTTCCAGTGTTCCAGATGGACCTATTGAGCCAGGATCATTGCCGCCGTGACCAGCATCGAGGCAGATGATTTTGCCCAGTAGACGGTTGCTTTCAGATTCTGGGATAATAAGTGAAGGGCGGTCTAAGGTGGCTGGGGCAATATAATTTTTGGAATAGATATAAACTAACTCATTGGCTGTGTCGTAGTTGATTCGCCAATGAAGAGTTTGTGACATGGCTTTAAGGGTCATTAATAAATCTCGACTAACCCTGACATTAACAGGTACTTTTTGTCCATCTATGACTATCCGCATTATTGCACCTTCCTTTAAAGGTTATATTGATTTATAGTATTCATTAAACCCTTAGGCGGTGAATTTTGCATAAAGTAATGGTAATGTAAGGGATAGTTAAACAACAACTTATAAACATTAAATGTAAATTTATATGGGGTGGTTTTATAATGAAAGTAGTATTAACAACATTAAATGCCAAATTCATTCATTCTTGCATTGCTTTGAAATATTTGGAGGTTGCTTGTCGGCCTATATGCCCGGACATTATGAGTAAGGAGTACACTATTAATAATGAATTACTCAATATTTTAAGTGATATTTACCAGGAACAGCCAGCTATTGTTGGATTGGCTTGTTATATATGGAATGTGGATATGACTTTGAAATTAGCGGGCCTATTAAAAAAAGTATTACCTCAGGTGGTTATTATTTTAGGTGGACCAGAGGTAACCTATGACCCAACAGAAGTTATGAAACAATATAGCGCAGTAGATTATATAGTACAAGGCGAAGGAGAAGAGACCATGCAAGAACTACTGATCGCGCTTCAATCTCATTCGCCTGTTCATGGTATTGCGGGGATAAGCTATCGGCAAAATGAGTTAATTGTTAGCGGTGCTCCACAAATTGTAGAAAATTTAAATAGCATTCCTTTTCCTTATTGTGATAAAGATATGGATAAATTAGCAGATAGAATTATTTATTATGAAAGTGCTAGGGGATGCCCTTTTTCTTGTAGTTATTGTCTGTCGAGTGCTACTTCTGGTGTGCGGTTTTTTAATTTGGAGAGAGTATATCGAGATCTGCAATTTTTTATATCGCATAATGTACGCCAAGTTAAATTTGTTGATCGTACTTTTAATGCTCGTAAAGAACATTATTTACCTATCTTACGTTTTTTAGCTAAGAGTAATTGTCGTACTAACTTTCATTTTGAAATTGCTGCGGATGTTTTGGATGATGAAGTAATAGAATTCTTAAAAGAAGTACCAATTGGTAGATTTCAATTTGAAATAGGCATTCAAACTACATCCGAACCAACCCTAGATAAAATATCTCGACATAATAATTGGTCGAAAATTATGGATTATGTCATAAAAATTATTTCCTATCAGAATATACATGTGCATCTTGATTTAATTGTAGGCCTACCACAAGAAAATTATGAACGATTTGGACAGTCTTTTAATGATGTATACCAGTTAAAACCCCAAATGTTGCAAATTGGCTTTTTGAAAATGCTAAAAGGTGCTGCTATTCGAAAAGGTGCCGATAAATATAATTATGTGTTTCTCGATTATGCACCATATGAAGTATTATCAAATGATTGTATGACTTATGGAGATATTCGTAAACTTAAGATCTTAGAAGAAGTCTTTAACCAGATATATAATACTGGGCGATATAAGTACACGTTACAGTTTTTAATTACCTTGTATGATAGTGATGCTTTTAAGTTCTATGATGAGTTAGCTACGTATTGGGAAGAACGGGAGTTGCATTTAGTGGCTCACAGTAGTAAATCATTGTATAAATATTTAGTGGATTTTTGCCAGGTCTATCATAGGCAAGAAGTAGATCTAGCACAGGAATTTTTAAAATTTGATGCTTTAATAAGTGAAAAAGGGACAGTCCGTTCAGAGTTTTTATCATGGAACAAAGAAGTATGGGGCAAGGAGAAGAGTGCATTCTGGAGTAGTCAAGAAAACGTACGTAACTATTTGCCGGATTATACCTTTACTAATTGGCGGGATGTTCATAAGAAGCATCATATAGAAGTGTTTTCTATCAATATCTTTGAGTACTTAAAGTCAGGTATAATAACACGTCGAGACACTCCCGTCTTGTTCTCTTATACACAAGAGGCTACGCAATATCAATCTCTTGATAATCATTACTTTTGGTTGGAAGGAGAGGGGGAGTAATATGCGTTACAATATTTATTCAGACCATTTAAAGCAGCGTTATGGTGTGAAAGTATATAAATTACCTATTAGTTTACCCGTTACTTGTCCTAATCGTGATGGTACATGCGGAAGTGGTGGTTGTGCTTTCTGTGGTGAAATAGGTGCCGGATACGAAAATTTACCAGCTGCTATGACAGTAGAGATGCAAATTGCTGCTAATCGAGTGCATATTGCTGCGAAATATAAGGCGAAGAAGTTTATTCCCTATTTTCAAAATTTTAGTAATACCTATTTACCAGTCGATACGCTTAAACAGTATGTATATGAAGCCTGCCAAGAAGATGTTGTGAGTATTGCATTAGCAACTCGACCTGATTGTGTTAATGATAAGTACTTGGAGATGTTGGCTGAAGTTAGCCAATCTAAAGGCGTAGACATAAGTATTGAATTAGGGTTGCAAACAGTCAATTATCATTCTTTGAAAAAGGTAAATCGCGGACACACATTAGCGGAGTTTCTTGATGCGGTTCTACGGATAAAACGTTACAATATTGAAGTCTGTGCTCATTTAATATTGAATTTACCCTGGGATGATGAACTTGATGCAGTCGAAAGTGCCAAAGTGTTATCAGCTATGGGCGTTGATCAAGTAAAACTCCATGCGCTTTATATTGTTAAAGACACAGCTATGGCACAGTGGTATCAAAACGGTGAGATCTCACTTATTACTAAAGAAGAATATGTAGAAAGAGTTGTCACTTTTCTTGAATATCTTCATCCCGATATTGTAATGCAACGTTTAATTGGTCGTGCTCCAGAGGCAAATACCCTATTCACCAATTGGCAAACTGGTTGGTGGAAAATTCGTGATTCAATTGAAAAAACATTACTGGAACGTGATACCTGGCAAGGAAAATGCTGTACCTATTTAAATGGTAGTGCGGTACGAAAATTTTTATAAATGCAAGAATATGATGCTTTAAGATGAATGTTCTATTGTTTGATGTGATATAGTGAAATATCTTAGTAGCAAATCTAGATATATGAAAATAAAAAAATGATCTGCTACTAAGATGTAAATTAATATTTAAATTATAATAATTTAAGTCCATGAAAGTTATTGACATTACTTGTCATACTATGTTAATATAAACAAGTTGCCAGTCACGGTAACTNAAAAACACTTAATTGTTGACACGATTTAAGAAATGTGTTAGAATAGTGTTCGCCCCTAATAAGAGGCGGTAAGGGTATTTGGAGATAACCGAGAAGTTGTTTGTAAATAACCAGGTGTTCTTTGAAAACTAAACAATGTAAGTAAGGCTAAAATAAGCCAGATGTGCGGTACTCGTTTGAGTACAAAACAGTTGGTTCGTGCAAATGAACTAACAAACAATTTGTTTTTTAAAAGAGCCATCAAGGTTC
>JGI24143J45723_1001015_pt1 | contig 13920 bp, 10 predicted proteins | sample BarGraIncu00432A_FD_45723 | JGI IMG/M metagenome (IMG submission 45723)
GGCNGTGTAGCCACGGGCTTCAAAGGTTGCTCGCAAGCCTCCGGATGGAAATGATGAAGCATCCGGTTCGCCCTTCACCAGCTCTTTTCCCGAAAATTCCAAAATGACCTTGCCATCTTCGGTGGGGCTGATAAAGGCATCATGCTTTTCGGCAGTGACACCGGTCATCGGCTGGAACCAATGGGTAAAATGGGTGGCACCCAATTCCAGAGCCCAATCTTTCATGGCGTTGGCAACAACTTCAGCCACGTTTTCTTCCAGCGGTAGATCCTCTTTCATTGTTTTAAGAAGAGAAGTATAAATGTGTTTTGGCAGGCGCTTTCGCATGACACCTGAATTAAAAACTTTAGATCCAAAAATATCGGCTATATTTTCATGTGTAACATCTGGCACGTGAGTGTCCTCCTATTATTTGTATTTTGAATTATAAATCCCATGCGTCATAATAGACAAATAGGGTATAAAAACCGGTGTGAAGAAAAAAAGGTGCCTCCAGAAGCGTACACGAACACTCCAAAAGCACCATTGCTATTTTATTTGTGTGGCAGTCACCACTTTTTAAATTGTATTTATTATAGATCATGAAAAATAGTTTGTAAAGATAATTTTTTGTAATTCTGAGTGTAAAGGTTATCAAATTACAGATAAAATTAAGATAAATGATAAAAATCAATATTGTTATTCTGATTGCCCAATTATATAGTGTCTATGAGTTTAAAAGATGAAATCCTTATCATCCATAATAAAAAAAATAAAAATTGAATATCAAGTAGAAATGTGTTTTAATATAAAAAAAGTATATTGTATACAAAGATTAAATAAGGATATGTATAAAGAACAATGGCGATAAAGAACAATGGCTTTTGGTCATCCTGAAAAATTTTAATTTCAGTGAGATTGATTTAGTTTGTTCTTTATTATTTTTCTTTTAAAGGTTATGTTATAATTTGGATAATATATGAGAGGTGGAATCTGCACTGATCTCATCCGAATAAGAATAACGATGTAAATAATTAAAAATACGGAGGTATAATAATGAGCTTAGCGAAAAGAACCATTGATGCGATGGAGTTTATTGAAGATAATGATGTTAAATTTATCAGACTTCAATTCTGTGATCTTTTTGGTCAGAATCGAAATATCGCGATTACACCGATGCAAATTGAGCGGGCATTGGGCAGTGGAATTCCCTTTGATGCATCATTGGTAGTAGGATTTTCCGAATCTAATTATTCGGATTTGCTATTATGTCCGGATATCAGTACGATTCAAATTTTGCCCTGGAGGCCACAGCAGGGCAAGGTTGCACGAATTATTTGTGATATCCGATATCCTAACGGAGATATTTTTGAATCGGATAGTCGTCGTATATTAAAAGAAACATTGGAACGTGCAGCCGCAAAGGGTTTTCAGTTTAATACCAGTGCTGAATGCGAGTTTTATCTTTTTAAACAGGACGAAAATGGAGATCCCACAACCATGCCTACCGATAAAGCCGGGTATTTTGATTTGGCACCCTATGATCGGGGAGAAAATACGCGAAGAGAGATTTGTCTGACCTTGGAAGATATGGGCTTTGAAATCGAGAGCTCACGGCATGAAGCAGGGCGGGGTCAGCATGAAATAGATTTTAAATATGATGATGCGCTTTCTTCTGCGGATAATATTATGACATTTAAAACGGTGGTAAAAACCATCGCGCAACGAAATGGGATTCATGCGTCATTCTTGCCTAAACCACTTATGGACGAACCAGGAAGTGGGATGCATATACATATTTCATTGGAAAAAGACGGAATGAGTGTTTTTGAGAACAAAAATAATGTTCTTTCTGAAGAAGCCAAGTATTTTATTGCTGGTGTTTTAGCTCATATAAAGGGGATAACTGCAGTAGCAAATCCACTGGTCAACAGTTATAAACGTCTGACGGGAGGCCAGGAAGCGCCACAGCTTATTAGCTGGGGTGTTGGAAATCGATCATCGCTCATTCGAATACCGGATTTGGCAGATAATTATTTTAGGTTTGAACTGAGAAGCCCTGATCCCACATGTAATCCCTATCTAACCTTTGCCTTGATTTTAGAAGCAGGCCTTGAAGGCATTGAAAAAAAACTTCCGCTTATGGATGAGCTGGCAATGGGTGAAAATGAAATCATAAAAGACATCAAAATCAATGAAAGTATTGAAGAGCTTCCAATTACTTTAATAGAAGCCATTGCTGCGATGAGAGCAGATCCCTTAATTAAAACGATTTTGGGAAAGAATTTGGCCCAAAATTACATTGAGCTTAAAACTCTTGAATGGATGGATTATATCAAAACCGTTCATCCATGGGAAATTGATCGCTACCTGTCGACTTATTAAATCAAAGAATTAAATTAAAAGGGCAGGAGGTAGAAGGTTTGAGCAGTGTATTATTAGTATGCAAACAAAATGACGTAATCCGGGTACTTGCCGATGTTTTACGCCCAATGAATTTTCAATTAATTGATTCAGCAACATCTGCTGGAGAAGGGCGCCGTCGGCTTCAGGAAATAGAGTATGATCTAGTGATTGTGAACACCCCTTTAGGTGATGAATTTGGCACTGATTTTGCGATCGATATTTTAGAAAAATTCATGGTTGGGGTTATACTCATTGTGAAAAGTGATTTAGTAGATAGCATCGAAGAAAAACTCGTCGATACCACGGCTTTTGTTATACCGAAGCCATTTAACCGTCAATTGCTTGTTCAAAATGTACGCTTTGTCTGTCAGTCGCGTGAAAAGTTCCAACGATTGCAGAATCAGAACAGAGAGCTAAAAGCAAAATTAGATGATCTTAGTATCGTTTTTCGTGGGAAGCTATTTCTGATGGAATATTTGAATTTAACAGAGGATGAAGCCCATCGTTATATTCAAAAAAAGGCAATGGATATGAGAACATCTCCGAGAAAAGTTGCTGAACAGATAATTAAAACCTATGGTAAAAAAGCATAAACCATGTTCCGAAAAAAGAACGTTTGAATGGATTTTTTTATGTCAGTTTGAAATTTGCTGATAAATATAGAAAACAGCACCCTCTATGGAATTGAATGAAGCCATAGGGGGTGCTGTTTTCTATTCTGGTAGGTAGGAATTTCTGAGGGTGAGGTGTTAAAAAGTATTGTGCATATTGATAAAACATCAACAGTAATGTTCTTTATAAAACTCTCCATTTTTAAATATAAATCTTTTCGTTAATGATTTCAGTATTTAGTACAATACTCAGATTCCCGTTTCGGCATCGTAATTTATCAATGAATTCTTTTTGATTTATATCATCCTTTAGACACAGACTATAAACAATCTCAAATAATGCACCAAAATCACTGGTTTTAACCCGTTGAACTTTATAGTTCTGGGTATATTGCTGTAAGATATCGTCAAAGCAATCCTGATAGTCCAGATCTTCCGGGATGATAATTTTAAGCTGCATGTTGCGAATTTTTGGTTTAGCATATTTTATTATGCTGAGAATGGTCATGACAGCACAAAGTATGATGGCAAAGATCATGCCATAAGCAATGTAGCCCATGCCGCAGGCAAGACCAACAGCCAGGGTAAAAAAGACATAGGAAATATCGATGGGATCGCCGGGTGCGCTTCGAAAACGAATCAGACTGAATGCACCGGCTAAACTAAAAGCCCGGGCAATGTTATTACCAACTAATAGGATAATAATGGCAATGATAGCCGGCAGCATGATCAGTGTTATGGTGAAACCGGGTGAATAACCGTCTTTCCCCTGGGTTTTAATGTAAACGATACTGATGAATAAACCCATGATTAAGGAAGCAAAGATGACATTCAAAGTTGTACTTAAAGTTAGGGTATCGGTAAGCGTTGATGCAAAAAGCGTTTCTAACATTCTATTCTCCTTTGGTTGCTGATGCAGTAATTTAATTTGGTATTGCCGGGAATGGGCATGTTGATGATTTTGGCCATGCTTTGTCTACGATATTCTTTATATGTGTTGCCGTATTTTGAAAAGCTGGAGCTGTAAATCTTTAAGGATGACAGAGCATGGGCGAGCCACAGGGGGATTGCGCCCAAAATTTTTATTTCCATAATATAATCGTCTTTAGGCAAAAGCGGACTTCCAAAATCGCCTTTTGTCAAAGAAAGATTGTTTTGATGGCTTGTTATATTATGGTCAAAAGTTACCCTAAATTCCAGATCATTTTTCCCAAAATAAGCACTGCGTTTATAACTGATATAAGCTTTGGGCTCAATGATGTGATGTTCTAAAAAATTATCAATTTCTTCAAGAACCAGGTGATTAATAACGTTGGTTTCCAGTGGGTATTCTCTTTTTGAGATGAAACGATTGGCTTCATTCAGTGTCAAAGTGGCCCGACGTTTGCTGACAATTCCGCCTATTTTCTTTTTTAATTCCAAAAAGACCTTGTCATCGGGAGAAGATGGAATGGCGTAACTGCGGAGACGGAGCTTTTCTTTATAGTAGGGCTTCGAAAGCGAGTGCCGTATAATATCGTAATTTTCAGTGTCAAAATAGATATTATAGATCGAATAGCTGTCATTTTTTGATGTATAACTATCCGGTACCATTTCGGTTAAAAGAATGGGCAGTAATTGTTCAAACTGAGATTCATTTAATTAAAATTTGTTTTCATAGCGTTTAAATGTTTTTGTAATCATCATAAGCCTCCAAATATTTTATTTTTACAAAGGCAAAAATCCAAACGAGCACTTGCACTAACTTGGTAACTACCTGTGAAGCACAGAAAAAATCGGGTTATGAGTTTTCCTGTGGCTTTCTTAGGTATTAGTATACAAGAGCAATTTGTTAAGTGTTTGTTAAATTTGTGTTTTTTTTGTGAATATTGTATAATAATTGCACGAATAAGTTTACATCACAGATATTAGACAAATTCACAGAGTTAAATCAAAATCTGTGGAGTCAGGGAAAATCAAGACGGATCAGAAGAATACAACGGTCACTATCAGAGGAAAGGAAAAAACACAAAGCTTATCTTTTATGACAAAAAGATAATGATTTAATTCTCATTTGGCTGAGCTAAGGTAAGAATATAGCTGATCTCAGTGTTAAAAAATGATGAAATAAATTTTAAGGTATTATCTGAAAATAGTGAAGTAATAAATTGATCATATTTATTGAAGTTATCTAGATTTTGAATAAGTGAAGTATTTCAAGCTGTTTCGCTTTTTATTGTAGAATGTAAAATTTTATTATTTACTTAAAAGACTTAAATATTTGGAGGCTTATGATGATTACAACAACATTTAAACGCTATGAAAAAAAATATCAGATACATGAATTTCAACTTAAAGAAATGATGCCAATACTTTTAGCAGAAATGATGCCAGATGATTTCACATTAAAGAATAATGGCTACTCGATTTATAATATCTATTTTGACACTGAAAATTACGATATTATACGGCACTCTCTTTCGAAGCCCTACTATAAAGAAAAGCTCCGTCTCCGCAGTTACGTCATTCCATCTTCTTCCGATGACAAGGTCTTTTTGGAATTAAAAAAGAAAATAGGTGGCATTGTCAGCAAACGTCGGGCCACTATGACCCTGAATGAAGCCAACCGTTTCATCTTAAAAAGAGAATACCCGTTGGAAACCAACGCTATTAATCGCCTGGTTCTTGAAGAAATTGATAATTTTTTAGACCATCACGTCATTGAGCCCAAAGCCTATATCAGCTATGATCGAATTGCTTTTGTTGGGAAAAATGATCCGGAATTCCGGGTAACTTTCGATTGCAACATCAAAAACCGTCAAAACAATCTTTCTTTAGAAGCGGGAGACTTTGGAAATCAACTTTTGCCTAAAGACGGTTATATTATGGAAATAAAGATTCTGGGTGCGATTCCCGTATGGCTCACCCATGCGTTATCAAGCTTAAAAATTTACAGCTCCAGCTTTTCAAAATACGGCAACGCGTATACAGAATACCGCAGACAATCATGGCCAAAATCATTAACATGCCCATTTCCGACAATACCGAATTAAAATACTACATCAGCAATTAAAGGAGAATATTTATGTCAAAAATACTTTTTGCATCAGCGCTTACCGATACTCTGAGCGTAGGATCAACTTTGAAAATTATCTTTACGTCCTTAATTATGGGTTTATTTATCAGTATCGTTTATATTAAAACCCAGGGGAAAGACGGTTATTCACCCGGCTTCACCATAACACTGATCATGCTCCCGGCTATCATTGCCATCATTATCTTGCTAGTCGGCAACAATATTGCCCGTGCTTTTAGTTTAGCCGGAGCATTCAGTCTGATTCGTTTTCGAAGCGCACCCGGCGATCCCATCGATATTTCCTATGTCTTTTTTACCCTAGCTGTTGGGCTCGCCTGTGGCATGGGTTACATCGCTTATGGTGTACTCTTTGCCATTATACTTTGTATCGTCATGGTTATTCTCAGCACAACAAAATATGCTAAACCCAAAACTCGCAACATGCAGCTTAAAATTACCATCCCTGAAGATCTGGACTATCAGGATTGCTTTGATGATATCTTGCTGCAATATACCCAGAGCTATAAAGTTCAACGGGTAAAAACTTGTGATTTCGGTTCGCTATTTGAAATTGTTTATACTTTGTGTTTAAAGGAAGATATTAATCAAAAAGAATTCATTGATAAATTACGATGCCGAAACGGAAATTTAAGTATTGTATTAAACACTGAAATTAATAACGAAAAAGTATATAGTTAAGGCCACTAAATTTATATAGAGAACTTCATAACATAAATTGTGCAAAGATTAAGAAAGTCTTTGGTTGTTCGTAAACATTCACCTAGTAACAGATAAGCTTAAGTAAGCGCGCTTGAAAAATAAAAAAGATAATATTTATCCAGTGATGCACGTTGAGGCGGATACCCAAATTGGGTATCCGCCTCAACGCATAATAAGGATATTGGCAAGTTAAAAAAAGAAGGTTTTAAATTCTAAAGGAAAACCAAAAAACTGAGCCTTCATTTATTTTTGAGGTAGCACCATAATCGCCGCCATGCATGTCGATGATAGATTTTACAATGGACAAGCCCAGACCGGTTCCTGTGACTGCTCGTTTATGGGTTTTATCTACCTTATAATATCGTTCCCAAATGTAGGGCAGATCTTCAGAGCTAATTCCTTCCCCGGTATCGGCAACTTCTATTCTAACCCACTCATTTAAAGCATCTTCAGGATTCTTATAATTACTTTGGGTGACAATAACTTTTTTATTGGAACCGGTATAGTTAATGGCATTTATCAACAGATTATAAAACACCTGGGAAATCCGTGTTTCATCAGCATTAACTGTTAATTCATGATCTGGTTCAAAGCTAATGTGGTAACCGTCCTTTTCCATTAACTTATTCATACGGTTGACCGTTTCCTGGATGCTGGAGGTGAAATTGTAACGCTGCGGACGAATTGTGTTATTGCCAGATTGAAGCTTCGAAATATCCATGACATCATTAACAAGTGTCGTGAGTCGTTGCGTTTCATCCACGATGATTTGAGCATTCTCTGAATTGTTTTCATCAGGCAAATCCCGCATGGCTTCTGCATAACCACTAATTAGGGTTAATGGTGTTCGGAGATCATGGGAGATGTTTGCAATCAATTCCTGACGCAAATTTTCAACCTTGGAGAGCTCTTTGGCAGTATAGTTAAGTGTAGTTGAGAGTTCAGTAATTTCTTTGTAGCCGCCTCCTTCAAAACGGGTGCTGTAGTCTCCCGTTGCCAGCATTTTGGCACTATTATTAATCGCTTCGATGGGTTTTGATATCCATTTTGCAATAATAAGTGCCAAAATAACCGAAAATAGAATCATAACAGCGGTGATGTAATACAGCTGTACGCGAAGGGTATTAACCGTAGCATTAACGGGAGAAATAATCGAAGTAAGAACAAGGGTTAAATCATTATTGCTTCCATCTTTAATGATTTTAGAATAAACAATGGTTTCTTGTTCGCCATGAGATTTATTTGGAACCGGTGTTAACGGATCAAGTGCTGGAGTGGAATCAATCGTATTAGGAACATTATCTGCAGTGCTGACAGTATCATCTGTAGTCACATTGTGTTTATAATACTGAAAAAGCTCACCACTATTATTATCGACTTCTGAAGAAACTGAATTTTCATCAAAAGTTGAAGAATTATCATGCAGAACGTGGGATGAATAAAGAATCTCTCCGGTGCTTGACAAAACTTCAATATTGATATCATTGCTGAGGGTAATATTGGAGATAATGGTTTCAATATTGTCGTTATTAATATTTTTTTCGATGGTTTTTGCTGAAGTCTTTATTTCATTAACTTTAATGTTCTTATAAAAACTATCTAAGAAAATAACCTGAAAAAGCCAAAGCAAAATTAGAAGAACGCCGCAGAAACCCAACAGGAAAAGAAAAATTTTCCATTTTATGCTGATATGATTCAGTCTATTCTTTGCTTTATTGTAGGTAGATTTATTGTTCTTTTTCAATGGATTCAACCTTCAAATCGATAGCCAACCCCGCGAAGAGTTGTAATCAGCCCAGCATATTCGCCCAGACTTTTTCTCAGCAGTTTAATATGTGTATCCAAGGTACGATCATCGCCATAAAAATCATAGCCCCAAACTTCAGTAATCAATTTTTCTCGAGTAAGAGCAATGTTTTTATTTTGTATAAAATAAAAGATCAAATCGAACTCTTTAGGCGACATATCGATATTTTCATTATTGATAATGATTCGTCTTGCTGTGAAATCAGCTAAAAAACCGTCTTTTTGAAAGAGCTCATGTTCAAGGGACTTTTTCTTAGTCGTTCTTTTCATGATGGCATCAATACGCATCATCAATTCTTTTGGTGAAAAAGGCTTAACAACATAATCATCAATGCCTAATTCAAACCCATGGATTTTATCATATTCTTCACCTCTGGCTGAAAGCATCAATACTGGGGTATCCTGGGTTTTCCGAATTTCCCTGACGGCGGAAAAACCGTCTAGCTCAGGCATCATAACATCCATTATAATGATATCAAAATTTTCTTTGCGACATAATTCAACAGCTTCCATACCAGTTGAGGCCTCGACTGCATTATGACCCTCAAAAATTACATATTTCTTTATTAAAGTTCTAATCTTATCTTCATCATCGGTAATTAAAATTTTATACATTCATTTCACCTCTTTGTACTATTATAATATAAATAGAGTAATATTACTAAGTGTTTATTAAGTGAACAGGTCATGATTAATGGCTGAAAAATTATTATTTTAATGAAGACAACCGGAAAAATGAATGGTTGAGGTTGCCTGACGATTTTCTGGAAACCATGAGAAGTTCGGATCAAATACTTCTAGTAGTTGATATTAATTCAAAAATAATTCATATAAGTACAGAATAATATATACAAGTAATGTTTTATTATGTTAAACTTACTATCATGAAATTTTTAATTAAGAATAATTCTTAGAGATGTAAAAATAATGATATTCAGATAAATCGTTGAGCGGCTGGATACACGATAAGAAATAAAATTATACAGATGAGGTATTTATGGAAAAACTCAGAGAAAAAGCACTAACCAGAAAGATTTTTCTAAAACTTTCGCCGCCTGGTGATGGAGATATTATTGGAGATAAAGAGCGAATTATTAAAGCTTTGAGCCAGGAATTTGGAAAAGTCAAATTCTCCTATCAGATGTTAAGAACGATCTATCCTTTCTGTCGAGAAGCAAATTGGGAAATGACACTAACCCTTATAGAAAACGAGAAAGTTTGGGAGATCATCAGACTGGAAGCAGGTGATCGTACCGATTATCATTATGGTATCGCTGTAGACTTGGGGAGCACAACGGTTGCGATGGAAATGGTTGATCTGAATACCGGAGCTGTTCTTGGCCAAATGAGTGTTTTTAATCATCAAATTAAGTTTGGTGATGATATTTTAAGTCGTATTTTTTATACTAAAGGAAAATGCCGCCATTTAAAGGAAATTCAGAAAAGCACCATTGAAACGTTCAGTGAATTATTGAATAGTTTAAAAGAAAAAACGGGTATTGATCCTAAAGAATCTTATATTATGGTTGTTTCGGGAAATACAACAATGATTCACTTTTTATTGGGGATTGATCCCTGGCCTATTTTTCAGTATCCTTTCGCACCAGTTTTTAATCATACTGGTTTCATGAATGCCAGGGACTTGGGGTTACCCGTAGAAGGCGTCGTTTTTTGCATGCCATCAGTCGCCAACTATTTAGGTGGCGATACCGTGAGTGGGTTATTGGTTGCAGGGCTTCATGAAAAGGAAGAGTTGGGTTTGTTTATAGACATTGGCACCAATGGCGAAATGGTGCTAGGAAATAAAAGCTTCCTTTTGGCAGGCGCCGGTGCAGCTGGACCGGCCTTGGAAGGCGCGATCAGTAAAAATGGGATGAAAGCGAGTAGCGGTGCTGTTGACAGCGTTATAATAGAAGAGAACCAGTTAAAACTGACAACGATAGCCGGCAGTAAACCCCGGGGTATTTGCGGATCGGGGATTGTGGATCTTTTAGCCCAGATGCTGTTAAATGGATGGATTGATTTTTCAGGGCGGTTTAACCCCGAGATATCAAAGCGAATTATCAAAAAAGATGGAGAATACGGGGTTGTATATGCGTGGCAGGAAGAATCTGAAAGTAAAGAGGAACTGGTCTTTACGCAAACGGATATCGGCCAGTTCATTGATGCCAAAGCGGCTGCAAATACCATGGTTGCTTATCTCCTGGAACGATTGGGAGTGGAAGCATCTGAGGTTCAACGCGTGTATGTCTCCGGCGCATTCGGCACGTACCTCAATTTGGAATCAGCGATCACCATTGGACTTTATCCCGACTTGCCAAGGGATAGATTTGTTTCATTGGGTAACAGCTCGTTAAACGGTGCATATGCACTTTTGATAAGTGCTGAAAAAATGGATAAGGTTCAAATGCTTCAGGAAAAGATTGAATATTTAGAGTTTGGGGCAGCTTCAGATTTTTTAACGCGAATGTTTGCCGCTCGGTTTCTGCCGCATACGGATTTTGATTCTTATCCTACCGTTAAAGCGGAACTAATAAGACGGGGAAGATTGCGTGAGACAAAAAGAGTCAGTAAATAAAACCGTCCTGGAGACAACTGATGTTACTTGTGTCTCCAGGACTTGCTTTTTGTACTTTCACAATAGTCAAAATTTTCAATTAATATGGGTGAGTTTAATATGATCGTCTCTATTTTTTCTGTTCGATTTTGGGAAGGCTGTCAAATCCCTTTTGTAAATCTTCATCCGTGGGAACATAGTCAGTCATGGTTCCGGCATTGTAGCTGGCATATGCGGTCATGTCAAAATAACCGGTTCCAGTCAATCCGAAAATAATGGTTTTTTTCTCGCCGGATTCTTTACAGGCTAAGGCTTCATCAATGGCGGCTTTAATGGCATGAGAAGATTCCGGAGCTGGCAGGATGCCTTCAATGCGGGCAAATTTAACGGCAGCTTCAAAAACCTCGTTTTGCACATATGATTTTGCGCGAATGTAGCCTTCATCATAAAGCTGAGAAATAATGGGGTTCATCCCGTGGTAGCGCAATCCCCCGGCATGGTTGGGAGAAGGCATAAAGCCGCTGCCCAGGGTATACATTTTTATCAGTGGGGTTGTTTTCCCGGTATCGCCAAAATCCAGTGCATATTTTCCACGGGTAAGGGTTGGGCAGGAAGCCGGCTCGACGGCAACAAAGTCAATGTCATTTTTCCCTTGAATTCGCTCTGCCATAAACGGTGCGATGAGACCCAATAAATTGGAACCGCCACCGGCGCAGCCAATGATGATATCAGGTTTAATGCCATATTTGTCACAGGCGATTTTTGTTTCCATACCGATGATGGACTGGTGAAGTCCGACATGGTTCAATACACTTCCTAAAACATATTTGCAGTTATCGGTTGTCACGGCAACCTCGATGGCTTCGCTGATAGCACAACCCAGGGAACCATTGGTATCAGGGGTTTCTGCAAGAATTTTTCTTCCGGCCGCGGTGGTATTGGATGGTGAAGCAATAACTTTAGCGCCATAAGTTTCCATGACTGCTCGACGGTGAGGTTTTTGTTCAGCCGATACTTTAACCATGTAAACAGTCAAATCCAGGTTATAGTAAGCGCAAGCCATGGATAGAGCCGTTCCCCATTGCCCGGCACCGGTTTCAGTTGTTAAGGAGGTTAACCCTTGCTTTTTAGCATAATAAGCTTGAGCGGCGGCAGAATTTAGTTTATGTGAGCCAGATGTGTTTGTACCTTCATATTTATAATATATTTCTGCAGGTGTAGCTAATGCTTTTTCTAAACAATAGGCTCGAACAAGAGGAGAGGGACGGTACATTTTATAGAAACTACGAATTTCTTCCGGTATTTCAATATATTCATCGGTTACATTGAGTTCCTGATCCACAAGCTCTTCGCAAAACACCGGGAGAAGATCTTCTTTGGTACAATATTCGCCGGTTGCCGGATTAACAAAAGGTTCAGGCAGTGTTTTCATTTTTGAACGGAGATTGAACCAGTATCTGGGCATCTCATCTTCACTTAAATAAATCTTGTAGGGTATCGTTGCCATAATAATACTTCCTTTCTATTTCCTTATTATATTTAAACAGAAACCTGTTTATGGGAAAACAAAAAACTCATCCTCAACAAAAATGTAAAGGACGAGTTTGATTACTCGTGGTGCCACCTTTTTTTACAGGAATAAAACCTGTCTCTGCAGAATACTACTATATTCCTCAACACTTACGTAGTTGTCACGTCATGAAATACTCAGTTAACACCTTTGATCATGCCCTCAGCGGTCCATTTGATGAATTGCGTACTGTGAGGTTCTCACCAATCCTCATTCTCTGGAAGTGCATTTTTCACCGTTATCTCCGCATCAACGGTTTGAAACTATCTATAATGAATTTCAGTTTAAAGTAAAATTCAAGAAATGTCAATCAAAAAAATCTAATCTTGACAAATATTTAGAAATGAAGTACAATTATTTTGTAAATAAATTGTAACAAAAACGAACTTTAATGCAATCATAAAAATGTAAAAGGAGGTTTTATGGGAGAGAAACATACAAAAGGCCTTACAAAAGGGAAAAAATCATTTCTTAAACTAGGAATGACCGGTATTATCGTAACATGCATAATTGGAACAACAGGTTCTTTTGCTTTTGCTAAAGAAGTGACCGTGAAGATTGGTGATACTGAAAAAGTAATGAGTGGCAGAATTTTTGAAAATGTGGGGGATGTTCTTAAAGATAACGGAATTGAACTCGGAGATGATTATTCAGTTAGTGTCGATACCAATACCGCATTATATGCAGTTGACAACATTGAAATAAAAGCCAAAGTCAGTGGAAATCTTTTAGTTGATGGAGAAACGATTGCTTATCAGACGGATGCAGAAACCGTGGGAGACTTACTGGAAGAGAATAATATTGAACTGGGAGATCTTGATCGCGTTGAGCCAGCTAAGTCAACAGCATTGGAAGATGTGAGTCAGGTTAAGGTGGTTCGTGTTAAAGTATCAGAATTGCCAAGTTTGCAGACAATTGCTTATACAACTGAGAAAAAAGATAATCCTGATTTAGAAGTTGGAAAAACAAAAGTTGTTCAGGTAGGCGTTAATGGAACAACCAGTCAGGTTGAACGAGTTCTTTATGAAGATAGTGTTGAAAAAAAGCGGGAAGTTGTTTCTCAAGCAATTGTGACAGAACCAATTAAGGAAATAATCGAAGTTGGTACAAAAGAAACCGTTGTTGATGCGACACCAGCAGCAACAACAACACCAGCAGCAACGACAACACCGGCAGCAACAACAACACCGGCAGCAACGACAACACCGGCAGCAAC
>JGI24143J45723_1001016_pt1 | contig 13918 bp, 14 predicted proteins | sample BarGraIncu00432A_FD_45723 | JGI IMG/M metagenome (IMG submission 45723)
CCCCCCTTTAGTGTCCTTGGGGCTTCTTTGTGTTTAACGTGGTTTTACACTTTGGGTTCTTTGTGTTCACAGCATCTCCATGGTTAAATAGACCTCGTTCACATTCTTGTATTTTATTTCACAACAATCCGATGATAATTTTTTTTGCCCTTCCGGATGAGTAAACTATTATTTTCAAATAAATCAGCAGTAAGTACGAAATCGATGTCAGTGACCTTATTGTCATTGATAGAGAGTCCACCTTGCTGTATCAGTCTGCGTCCTTCGCTTTTGGTTAAGACGATTCCGGTTGCCGCGAGGGCGTCGATTATCTTTGANCCAAGCATTTCGGGAGTAATGGTTACGGTTGGNACATTATCCAGTGCACCTGCGCCACTAAACAAGGCTTGTGCTGCCTGCTCTGCCTTTTCAGCCTCTTGTTGACCGTGGATGAGCTTAGTTACTTCAAAGGCTAAAGTTTGCTTAGCAATATTGATTTCTTTATCTTTGAGGGCACCTAACCGGCGAACTTCATCCATGGGCATAAAGGTGAGGAGGCCTAGGCATTTTTCCACATCGGCATCATCAATATTGCGCCAATATTGATAAAAGTCATAAGGCGATGTTTTATCAGCATCTAGCCAGAGGGCACCTTTTTCTGTCTTGCCCATCTTCCGCCCATCACTTGTTGTTAATAGGGTAAAAGTGAGTCCGTAAGCAGGTTTGCCTTCCTTGCGTCGTATGAGATCGGCTCCATGGAGGATATTAGACCATTGATCATCGCCGCCCATTTGCATAATACAGTTGCATTGACGGTTGAGTTCTAAAAAATCATAGGACTGCATTAACATATAGTTAAATTCCAAGAAAGATAAGCCTTTATCAAGGCGTTGCTTGAAACATTCAGCTGTTAGCATGCGGTTAACTGAGAAGTGTACTCCGATATCTCGCAGGAATTCTACATAGTTGAGTTTTAGTAGCCAGTCTGCATTGTTAAGCATTAGGGCTTTACCTTCAGAGAAGTTTATGAAATGTTGCATTTGGAGCTTAAAGCGTTCCCCATTAGAAATGATCTCCTCTTGGGTCATCATCTTGCGCATATCGGTCTTGCCAGAGGGGTCGCCGACCATTGTTGTCCCGCCACCGATCAGGCAGATGGGGCGGTGACCAGCTTGTTGCATATGGGCCATAACCATCATTCCGAGAAAATGACCCACGTGCAGGCTATCAGCTGTAGGATCAAAGCCGATATAAAAAGTTATCTTTTGTGTTGCTAAAAGCTCAGCAATTTCATCTTCGTGGGTAAGTTGTTGGACGAATCCTCGTTCTTTTAAAATATCAAGTACAGACATTGATTAAAAAGCCTCCTTATGTTCCAGATCAGAATATTTTGTATCAGAAAAGACTTGGCTCACGCCAAGCTATTGTACAGGTGATGTTAAAACAGATGATTCCAGATGAAATCATAACTGTAATATAGCAGGATATGCTGTAGTTGTCAATGTTGCCCATGGGTTGATAGGTCAGGCAATTGTGTAATGAGTTGGCGATAAAAGATCATATCTGATAAAATGGATATAATGCAGAAAAAAAATATGAAATAGGAGAATTAAAATGAGCATACAAACTAAAGAGTTTCATGCCCATGAGGGTGATAAAGTTAAGCTTGATAGGTGGGCAACAGTGCTAAAACCTTATTATGATTCTAAGAAGGAGTATCACCAACATTTCGATGAACAAATTGATGAGTTGAGNTCGTTGCANCGTCTTCTCTACGCCTCTAAGACCTACTCCCTATTGCTGATTTTTCAAGGAATGGATGCCGCTGGTAAAGATGGCGTCATCAGGCATGTAATGTCTGGTGTCAATCCCCAAGGTTGCCAAGTCGAGGCCTTTAGAAATCCTAGTGAAGAGGAACTACAACATGATTTTTTATGGCGTACAAATCGTGCCCTGCCAGCAAGGGGAGAAATCGGGATTTTTAATCGTTCCTACTATGAGGAAGTATTAGTCGTTCGTGTGCACCCTGAAATTCTCAAAAAACAAGACCTTCCTTCTGAATTGATCAATGAGAAGAGCATTTGGGAAGAAAGATATCGTTCCATTGTAGAGATGGAAAAGCATCTTACACGTAATGGAACACGGATTGTGAAATTCTTCCTTCACCTGTCAAAAGACGAGCAACGCAATCGGTTTCTCGATCGTATTGATGAACCAGACAAAAACTGGAAATTTAGTAAAGCTGATATTGAAGAACGGAAGTATTGGGATAAGTACACAGAAGCTTTCCAGGAGTGTATCAGTGCAACGAGCACAAAAGAAGCGCCGTGGTATATTGTACCTGCTGACAATAAAGAAAATGCTCACCTCATTGTTTCTCATATTATCATTGAGAAACTAAAAGAGCTGGGTATGGCTTATCCTCACATGGATAAGCAACGCATTGAAGAATTACAGTCAATTCGTAGTGCATTACTTACCGAATAAAAGGTAGAGTGGGGACTAGAAATGAGCAGGCTGATCCATAAATCGGTCTGTTCATTTCTAGTTCCCACTATATTCTCACCTCAAAACCACTTTTGGCATTTGGCCCAGGTTGAGTGTTTGGCAACACCTTTTTTGCTGCGGTTTTTGGTATCCCTTGTGGAGTTGGTTCAAAGGTACTTTCAGAAAGAATCAGATTCACGATATCATTAGGACTTTCTGTAGAATAATCAACAATGGATTTTTGCTTTGGCTTGTAATTTTTCCACCAATGGACTGTGACAATGGCAATAGCAATAATGGAAATTAGGACAAAGAAAGTGCTAAAAGTAGAAGTAGAATTGCTTTTTGATGAACTTGGTGTAGGGGGAAGGGCTTTTTCTGAGGTCGTCTCTGTGGAAGTATTGCTTGTAGTACTAACGGAAGTCGAGGGTGCAAGACTTTTAGTGGCGTCGGAAACAGATGCTGGGATCGATGTAGACTGTTCCTTTGATGGAGGGGCTGTTATAGCTGGAGTTATGGACTGAGTGGTCGTTGCCCCAGGGGTATGTGTATCGGTAGTGGGTACTGCCGTAGATGTTTTCATACTAGGAGGAGTAGGGGGCGTTGGTTTAGTTGGCGGAGTTGGGTATTGCATCAGCAAACCTCCTTTTAGAAAAAATACAATAGGATAAGCACAGGAGCATTGATCGCATTGTCCTGTGCCTATCCTATCATATTTTATGAATTTCGGAAACAAGGTGGAGCAATATTGAGGGTGTCTACAATTTCCGACTGAGCTCCATGGACACCGCATTCGGGACAGAACCATGATTGTATTCGGAGGATTACGGATTTGACATTACATTCGTAATTTAAAGTAGTGTATTTAGATATTTTCTCGTCATGTTCACACCAGTCTTGTGTACCCATTAAAAGACCTCCTACGTTTTTATATTCAACATACATTTATTCCTATAAATCTATGTTGAAAGACGAAAGGAAATGATTTGTATCATGATATTTGCTAACTGATTTTATGCAATAACAAAAATAAGACTCATTTGTGTAACTAAACGATATTTCTATGAATATACAACTAGTGCTATATACTCCAAATCAACATCACCGATATTTTCAAGGGCATGATTTTCACTGTCATCAGTAAAGACGACATCTCCAGTTTTAACTTGTTGCAATATTCCATTGTCATTAACCTGGCCTGAACCAGCTAGGATATAGAAAGCTTCAAAACTTCCTACATGTTGGTGATAGGGAACTTTTGAGCCAGGTTTTAAGGCAACTTTGGCAAATACTTTTACCTTATCGTGCATTTGAGATGGTTCAAGTAATTTAGTCAAACTCCCTAACAAGTCCCCAGTACGTTGTTCAACGTTCAAATGTTGTGAACTAATAATCATAGGTCATCTCCTGAATTTCAACGCATTGAAAACTCATTCATCGAAAGGCTTCAATACGCTCTTGTCATACCACCATCAACTAATAGGGTCTGTCCAGTGATATATGTATTAGCAGTTGAACATAAAAATACTGTTGTTTTGGCGTACTCGGAAGGATCACCATAACGTCCCAAGGGAATCATTTTTATAGCATTGTTATATACGTCTTCCATTGTAATGTTGGCCTTTTGTGCATTCATTGTATCAAGCTGTTGAATACGGGCTGTGCTAATTCGCCCCGGTCCCATAACATTGATTAAGATGTTATCTTTACCTAATTCCTGAGATAAGGTTTTAGTCAATCCTACGACCCCCATCCTAAAGGTATTGGATAGAATTAAATTTTCTAAGGCTTGTTTTACCGAGGAAGAAGTATAGTTAACAATCCGCCCCTGCCCGGCCTGTTGCATAAAGGGAACCACTTCCCTAATAGTACGAATATATGAAAGTAGGTTCAATTCGTAAGCTTTTTGCCATATTTCATCGCTAAAACTATCGAAATTACCCCCAGGAGGACCGCCAGCATTATTAACCAATGCAAAAATCGGACCAAACTGGTCTACGGTGTTTTTAACTGCTTTTTTAATATCTTCATAAGCAGTAATATCACCGACGGTAAAAGATGGCTCTTTGCCAGTAGCGGATTTAATTTCTGCCTGTGCTNCTTTTAGATCTTTTTCAGACCGNCTAAACAACATGACGTTAGCCCCTTCTCGGCAAAACTCCAACGCTGCAGCCTTGCCGAGGCCGCCACTGGATGCCATGACTAATACCCCTTTGCCTTTTAAGCCTAAATCCATGATAAACACTCCTCATCGTATTCTATCATTTTATAGTAATTCTTGTCTGATCACCCTACGGTTTTATAGAAAATAGCCCCTGTTTCTTATTTCATTTCAAAACCTTTGTTATGTAAAAATTGTTTCATATGAGGCCGTTGCTTTTCTTTGAGATATAATGCAATACCTTCAGTCCATGTGTTGCTTCTCTTGTTGTTCGTTCGTTCCTTATAATAATTACTAATAAGGTCATCATACTCTTTTAGTTGTTNGTCATCACCATCAGTAGAATAGGTGTCTTCCTTTAATACTAGAGATAAAGGGAGTCTAGGNTTTGTGGCATTTAATTTTACAGGATAGCCTAGGCACATACCAAAGACAGGATAAACATGCTGGGGTATCTGTAACAAATCACAAACATCCTGAGGGTTGTTTCGTATTCCACCGATGTATACTCCGCCAAGGCCTGCTGATTCGGCGCCAGTCATAATATTTTGGGCGAATAAGGCTGTATCTACCGTTGCCAATATAAAAGTCTCCATCGATTTACTCTCAATGGTTTCATTATTCATGCTACAAGCTTTTTCAAGCCTATTTAAATCAGCACAGAATACGAGAAAAATAGGACATTCTTCGATATATGGTTGGTTTCCAGACAGCCGTGCTAATGTTTTCTTTTTATCTTGATCTTTCACTCTTATAATCGTATAGGCTTGAATGTGATTTGAGGTTGAGGCATATTGGCTTGCTTCTATAATGTCCTTTAATAATTGATCATCCACGGGTTGTTCTTTAAATTTTCTCACAGAAGTGTGGCTTTTTAATAGTTCTAAGATGTTGTTCATAAGGAACCTCCTAAATCTTGTATAGATAAGGTTGGAGTATAGTAGACTACATTTTAATACACAAAGAGCACAAAGAATTTCTTTTTTCTCTGTGCCCTTTGTGCTTCTGTGTGTACTTTGTGGTTAACGTGGGTTTACCCCAAGGACTCAAAAGGACACGGTGAATGGTTATAGTAACTATTTACCCCTACCGGCTTTTCGCGTAGGCATCTTGTTGTTAGTGGTGTTCACTTTACCTTTAGTGGATTTTAGAAAAAATTTATTATTCTCCAGTGTTTTCTTCTTTTTTTCTTGTACTAGGGCGAGTAGATCCATCTGGCGTTCCTCCTTTTGCTATTGATGGCCAAAGATAATCCTAAAGTATGGTCTGCTTCATATGCATTAATTTCGATTTTGTTTATCAAATTCCTTTATTACTCTTTATTACTATGTAATTATTCAAGATTTTATCCATGGAACGGTTATTGCTTGACCTTATGATTTATGCTATGCTAAACGTCAGATATAAAGAGAACGCTGAGGCACATCTTTAAAAATAAAGCCTTTTAAAACTCATAACAACACGAAGGGATGAAGAATGTGAAGAATATTAGTTATAAATAATATTGCCTTCGTGTAGCGCTAGGGAACATCGCATCTTCGCGTTTAGGTGTTTTTACTTCGTTACTGTACATATGGGAGATAGTCATAATACACCTTCAAAAAAGATAACCAGGAGAAAAGAATGAAATTATTTATTGCTGAAAAACCGAGTATGGCAGCTGAGATTGCAAAGTGTTTGCCAGGACCCCTCATTCGTAAAGATGGGTATATTGAGACTGGCGGCGGCACCGTAACGTGGGTGTTTGGTCATATCCTCCAACAAGCAGAGCCAGGGGAATATGATGAAAAATATAAAAAATGGCGAGTTGCGGATTTGCCAATTATACCGAAGGAATGGAAACTCCTTGTGACAGCTTCATGCAAGAAACAATTCGAGATTATCAAAGATTTGCTTGGCAAGGCCTCTGATATTGTTCATGCAGGAGATCCAGATCGCGAAGGACAATTGCTTATTGATGAAGTGCTGGACTACACTGGTAATGAAAAGCCAGTCATGCGCATTATCGTCAATGCACTAGATGAAAAGACAATAAAGAAGGCTTTAGTAGCTCTCCGTGATAATAAAGAATTTTTCAATTTACATCAATCAGCACTTGCCCGTTCCCGAGCCGATTGGCTTGTTGGTATGAATTTATCGCGAGCCTTTACCCTAGCGGCCCAAGGTGCTGGCCATGATGTGACCTTCCCCATTGGTAGAGTCAAGACCCCAACATTGGCTCTTGTGGTACGAAGAGAACGAGAAATAAAAGACTTTGACAAGGCAGAGTATTTTCTGATTAAGGCTGATATCAAACATGTGAACGGCGAGTTTAAGGCTAATTGGAAACCTAAAGAGGAACAACTTGGTCGCGATGCAGAAGGTCGTTTGGTTGATGTTGGGATGACTAAGGCATTAATCAATAAGCTGAACAGCTCAAAAGAACCAGCTGAAATTGCTACTTGTGAGACCATTGAAAAAAGAGACCCACAACGCTTGCCTTTTTCCCTATCAGCCTTGCAAGTATTGGCAGGTAGAAAGTATGGTTATGATCCACAAGAAGTCTTAACAGGGGCCCAAGGGCTGTACGAAAAGAAGTATACATCATACCCACGTTCTGATTGCGATTTCTTGCCAGAATCACAATGTGCCGACGCACCAGCAATTTTAGCTAATTTACAAAAAATACATCATTCTGAACTGGCGGCATGGTCAGCTAAAGCTGATCCTACAATTAGAAGCCGTGCTTGGAATGATAAAAAAATTACCGCCCATCATGCTATTATTCCCACTGAAGTGCCGTGTAGAATTGATGGGCTAAATGAAATGGAAAAGAACTTATATTTTCTCATTGCCCAATCCTATATTGCCCAGTTTTATCCGATACATGTCTATAATCAGACACGTGCTGAAATACAGCATGCAGGGGAAGATTTTACGGCTACGGGCAGGGTACTGGTGGAGATGGGTTGGAAAGAACTTTATAGCGCCGAAGCGAAAGAAGAAGAGGATGAAGACAGCAAAACTTTGCCAGCAATGGAGCAAGGTGACGAGGCTGAATTCCTAGGGGCTAGTGCGGAGAAAAAGACGACAAAACCCCCAGGGCGTTTTACACCAAGTACGTTACTACAAGCAATGAAAGAAATCCATAAATATGTTAAAAATCCTGAGCTGAAAAAAAATCTTAAAGATGTTTCTGGTATTGGAACAGAAGCAACCCGGGCTTCTATTATCAAAGAATTGACCACCCGTGATTTTTTGAAACAAACTAAAAAGTTTCTGTATCCTACAGATGCAGCGTACCTTTTAATTGATTCATTGCCAGATGAATTAACATATCCAGATTCGACAGCCCACTGGGAGATTATTTTTAATCAAATGGTTGATGGCAGTGCAGAGCTGAACAGCTTTATTGATCAACAGACCCAATTTATCACTGATTTATGTGGTAAGGCGAAGGAAATTAAGATCGAAAACAATGGAAGCAATGTTCATCAATGCCCAAGATGCAAGTTAGGCGTATTAAAACTCCGCAACGGCAAAAATGGCGTTTTCTGGGGCTGTGCAAGATATCCTGAATGTAAAGGGACTTGTAATGATAAAGATGGAAAACCTCAGTTGAACAATTAGAAGAGCTAAAAATAAGAAAGAATTACCCCAGAGAACGTAGAGAGTAAAACCGTATTAAAGGCGAAGATATGGAGATTAGGGGAAGAATACAAAACCGAAAAGTGAAAAATCTTCGTGTTCTTCATATTCTTCATATCTTTGTGTTAAAAAGGGGTTTCCCGTTTACTCTTATACGTAAAAAAACCACGGCCATGAAATATGGTCGTGGTTTTCAGTTAGTGTTGAACTGAATCTCCTGAGAAGACTCTAAGAATTTCAACATTAAGCTTTTGCGTTACGAGTATAGCGGACATTTTTGCATCAATGCGCTGCAAGGTGGCAACAACCTCTTCTTGTTGATCTACGGTAAGGACATCTATTGATCCATTCAACTTTTGTAACTGCGTTGTAGTGGATTGCTCCAAGCGTTGCAGCCGATTGTCGATACTGGTCAGTTTATCTAGTAAATTGAGTAATAGCTCTTCATTCATAATATTCACCTGTCTTTGCAAAATGGGTATATTCATTTTTTATAGCTTTTAGTTCATTCATTATACCTAATAGAGTGCTATTGCGTCAATCTCTTTTCCAGGATATTATGCGAAAATATGGTTAAGACTGGTTAAGTTCTAAGATCATTATATTCACAATGAGTGGCATAGCCAATTTNTAGTTCATTCATTATAAAGGTACATAAGCCNGACAGTTAATACTGTCAGGCTTATGTTGTGGAATGTGAAAACATGACACGCTTTAACGAATGGAGATTATTTGGAAGTTCCTTTTGTATTAGGTTTACTTTGTGATTTAGGAGAAGTTGAATCTGGCTTTGATTTCTTATTTGAAGTCGTGTCTTGTGCATCTTTTCCGGTCAAAACTAATCACCTCCCTTTGATGATTAGTTTTACCTATTTATCCAATTATTAATCTTATTTTTACTCNTTATCTTTTGGATCCATGATGGCAATATCCCCTTCTTCACCAGTNCGAATTCTCACAGCGTTTTCGATAGGGTAAATAAAGATTTTACCATCGCCTATTTTACCTGTACGACATATCTTCTTTACAGTTTCCACTACAGTTGCTACAGGCACTTCACACACTACAATCTCGATTTTTATTCCGGCTAATAGGTTGATGGTATATTCTTTGCCCCGATATACTTCAGTATGACCTTTTTGTAGTCCACAACCAAAGATCTGGCTGACCGTCATACCTGTGACGCCAATATCAGCTAAGGCTTCCTTTAGCTCTTCTAGTTTACCAGGACGGGTAATGATTTCAATTTTAGTGATTGTTTTCATATGGGATACCTCCTTTTCTTGTACAATTTATGTGCGGGGGTGGGCTGTTTCCCAATTTGACGCTGCCATTTTTTCTGAAGAATGTAACGTTGAAGTAAAGGCTATTGAAGAACCAGCCGACACGTCTTGATAGCTATAGCCGCGTTCGCCGTGTTCAGAGATATCCAGCCCGATCTCTTCGTCATTTTCATCAGCTCGTACGTTCATAAATACACCAATAAGTTTGATAATGATAAAGGTCATAATGGCCGCAAATGCCATGGTGGTAACAACACCAATTAATTGGGTTAGGACAAGTTCAGGGTGACCGAAAATGAGCCCATCAGCACCTGCTGGATTGACTTCCGTCGAAGCAAATATACCAGTGGCAAGTGCGCCCCAAGTACCGCCGATACCATGAACACCGAAAGCATCCAAAGCATCATCATAGCCTAGTTTCGTTTTAAGCATACTGACGGCGAAGAAGCAAATCAAGCCTCCAGCGAGCCCAATAGCGATAGCAGGTAATGTGCTAACGAAACCACAAGCAGGAGTAATTGAGACAAGACCGGCAACACAACCACTGGCAGCACCGAGTATTGTAGGTTTGCCATGATATAACCACTCAACTAAGACCCACGATACTGTAGCAGCAGCAGCAGCTACATGTGTAACGACAAAAGCATTAGCGGCTAGACCGTTGGCTGATAANGCACTGCCAGCATTAAAACCGAACCAACCAAACCATAAGAGGGAAGCGCCAATAACGGTCATGGGTAAATTATGTGGCAACATAATTTCGCTGCCGTAGCCTTTGCGCTTGCCAATCATTAAGGCGATGACTAGACCTGAAATACCAGAAGAGATATGCACAACAGTGCCACCAGCAAAATCTAAAACACCTAAAGTGCGCATCCAGCCATCCATACCCCATACCCAGTGGGCTAGAGGATCATAAACGAAAGTGGCCCACAGTAAAACGAATATTGCAAAAGCTGGAAATCGCATACGTTCAGCAAAGGAACCAGTAATGAGGGCCGGTGTGATAACCGCAAACATGGCTTGAAAGATCATAAAAGCTAAGTGAGGAATGGTAGCCGCATAATCAGCATTTGGTAATTGACCTACATTATTTAAACCAAACCAGGCAAAACTACCGATAAGGCCATTAACATCAGGTCCGAAGGCAAGAGTATAACCAAATAATACCCATTGTACTGAAACGAGACCAATGATAAAAAAACTTTGCATAATAGTGCTTAAAACATTTTTACTTCTGGCCATACCGCCGTAAAATAAGGCCAAGCCTGGTGTCATGATCAGGACAAGTGCNGCACTCATTAACACAAAAGCNGTATCCCCCGTATCAATTTTTGCAGGATCAACAACAGCGGATGCTTCGGCGAAGACGGTTGATACACTCAACATCATCACCATAATATAGGAAAATAGAATGGCAAATAACTTTTTCATGTTAAAATCCTCCTGTATTTTTTATTTTGTTAAATTTCAATGGATATTACTTTATATTTCCAAATCTCGAAAAAAAATGCGCCTTAAAGGTATGAAAAATACCCATAAGACGACATTGTCCTTGATAGACAGAAAAAGCCTTCGCACGAGTATGCGAAGGCATCATTGCCTATTTAATATAAAGTTTGTATACGTAGTATAACAGTATCTNATTTATTTGTCAAGAAAACCTAGAATGAAAACGAGCNAAATNTTTATCTANAGACCTCGTGAGTTGTGATTCTTAGAATTGAAATAATAGCATCATTAATATACTATATATAATTGGANTCAAATAGTATATAATAATCTTTGGTTTGTTAGCTTTTTTCCAGAATCNGAAAGTATAATACTTCCTTGATTCTGAAAGCAAACACAGGTTGCGTCACAAGTGATATGACCCATCTATTCTAGATAGTAGCAGTTAACTCTCTTCCTGGAATTAAGGCTTGGTGCAAGTCAAGTTTACTATAAAAATGGTAATAAGGAGCTAAAAAATGAAAAAAAAGTATGATGTGGCAATTATTGGCGGAGGCCCTTCGGCGATTTATGCCGCTTATGAGTTGGTATTTAACAATCCTACCCTTCATGTTGTTATGATCGAAGAAGGCCATGACATTTATCATCGTCAATGTCCCATTGCNACAAAAAAAGTGACTCACTGTATCAATTGTAAAATTTGTGATATTATGCGAGGTTTTGGTGGAGCAGGTGCTTTTTCCGACGGAAAATATAATTTTACCAGTGAATTTGGTGGCTGGCTCAATGAATATATCTCCAATGAGCAAGTGGAAGAGTTGATCGATTATGTGGATGCCATTAATCTGAGTTATGGTGCACCCACTGAATTTTTTACAACTAAAAATTGCAGTATTGGTAAAACCGCCCTGGAGTACGACTTACATCTCTTGCATGCAAAAGTTAGGCACTTAGGTACAGAGAATAATTTACAAATCCTTAAATCTATTTATGAATTTTTAAATGATAAAATTACAATTTTATGCGGTAAACATGTGGAAGAATTCAAAAAACAAGAGGAGACTTTTGTGTTATCTGTGAAGGGTAGTACAGAATTAATAGAGTGTGACTATTTGATTGCAGCTCCTGGGCGTTCAGGATCTGAGTGGTTCTCTGACAAGTGCCGTAAGCTAGGCCTGGGAATGACCAGCAATCAGGTAGATGTTGGGGTGCGGGTGGAAATTCCAGCTGAGATTTTTCAACATATTACTGATGAAGTATATGAGGCAAAATTAGTATATCGTACGAAAGGATACGGGGATTTAGTCCGTACATTTTGTATGAATCCAAAAGGGTATGTTGTGTCTGAGAATACGGATGGCATTATTACTGTGAATGGCCATAGTTTCCGTGATGAGAAATTGCAAAGTAAAAATACTAATTTTGCATTGCTGGTGAGCAATAAGTTTACTGAACCGTTTAATGAGCCACAACAGTATGGTAAACGCATTGCCTCATTTTCAAATATGCTAGGTGGTGGAGTATTGGTCCAACGGTTTGGTGATTTAATTAAGGGTCGTAGAACCAATGAGCATCGCTTAGAACAAAGTTTTACCAAACCTACATTGGCCGCTACGCCTGGAGATTTAAGTCTGGTTTTGCCCAAGCGTCATTTAGATAATTTAATTGAAATGATTTATGCTTTGGATAAAGTTGCTCCAGGTTTGGCCAATGATGATACACTGCTCTACGGTGTAGAAGTAAAATTCTATAGTTCCCGTTTAAAACTATCAGGGGAGCTGGAGACCGAGATTCCCAATATGTTTGGTATTGGCGATGGAGCGGGTATAACTAGGGGATTATCACAAGCTAGCGCCAGTGGCGTGCACGTAGCTAGAATTATTCAAAAAAGAATTGGGCAATAAGTCCATTAGGGTACTTAGGGAATTCTCGCGCTGCATTGCGGGAATTCCCTAATGGATTTATAGGAGGGATTTATCTGAATTGTGAAAAAAAGCACAAATTATAGTGGGAAAAGCTATGAACATGATAGCTTTTAGCTATGTTGAAAAAATAAGCAATATTGAGATTGACTGTGAATAGTTCTAATAAACAGAGAAAATCAAGAATTTATCAAAAGGAATCTTATTGTAAATGTGTTATTATTATAGGACGAATAGTGGAGGTGTACAATCATGGAAAATACAACAAACACATCGCCTCATGTTGTGGTAGTGGGCGGTGGATTTGGTGGGATACGTGTAACCTTAAAATTAGCTAAAATGGGAGTAAGAATTACGTTAATCGATCAGTTTAATTACCATCTATTTCAACCTATGCTTTATCAGGTTGCGACTGCCGGGTTATCGATCGATGATATTGCTTATCCCATACGGGCTATTTTTCGAAATCAAAAAAATGTTGATTTTCGTTTAGCTGAAGTGACGGGTGTAAATTTTGACAGTAAAACTGTTGCTTTGAGTACAGGTGCGATTGGTTATGATTATCTCGTGATGGCAGCTGGTGGCATGACTAATTATTTTGGCATGGAGTCGGTTCAAAAGAATAGTTTTGGAATGAAAACTCTAGATGAATCTGTTGTTATTCGTAATCATATTTTATCTATGTTTGAATTGGCGGCCCACGAAAGTGATCCTGACAAACGTCGAGCATTATTGACCTTCGTTATTGTCGGCGGTGGACCTACTGGCGTGGAATCAGCAGGTGCTCTTTCAGAGCTTGTTTATCATGTGCTACCTCACGAGTATCATGGTTTAAACTTTAAGGAAGTACGTATTATGTTAGTAGAGGCATCAGACAAGGTACTCGCTACTATGCCAGAAAGTTTGCGTGAAGCTACAGTTGAAACCTTAAACAGTAAACGTATTGAAGTTCGTTTGTGCGTTCAAGTAACAGATTATGATGGTCTACGCTTGAGCCTTAAAGGTGG
>JGI24143J45723_1001018_pt1 | contig 13893 bp, 17 predicted proteins | sample BarGraIncu00432A_FD_45723 | JGI IMG/M metagenome (IMG submission 45723)
CGCACGAAATTTCTTTTATAGCGAAGTCGTAGAGGACGTTAATGGTGTGAACAAACATATGTATATAGACCTTTCACTTGACTCACCTCATAATTGGCAACAGTCGGATACGCAGTACATTGCATTACCTGTTAGCACAAAAGGAGATGCTTTTAACCCGAAAAGTAAGCTATCTGGTCAACAAGTTATTTTTTTCTACGAGCCATTACCCGACTTAATATGGAACTTAGCAAATGATATAAAAAAGGACGTTTTGATCGCGAGGTACAACGAGATGCGCGCATATCAGAAAGTTTATAGAGGTATGCCCTTTCTTCAAGATGATGGTGAAATGAATAGAATTAATAATTATCTTGACATCTATCCTCGTTCGAAGTAATACCCCATCCATCAAGAAAAACAGATACAGCACGTGGATCGGTTTTAACAAAAATTAAATCAATTTACTCTATTTCGTATTCACGACACTCACAATTCTTCATCGGACTAATTCGCATGTTACCAGATCGTGGTAGTTTGTTGACGTACGCATATAGAGCGTGAGAAACGCCACCGTGAGAAACTATAAGAATATTTTTGTCTGGATAGTTTTGCTTGAGTTCGTCGAAATATGTATGTGTCCTATCGAAGAAAGCATGTAGCGATTCTCCATCTTTCATCTGGATGTTTTTATCGAAATCAAAAAGGTCGTGCCATGTGCCAATATCTATGTATGTACTAGCCTGACGTTCTTGTAGCTTATCTTCCAATACTATAGGCAAATGATGATACTTGTTTACAATCTCAGCTGTAAGCAACGCACGTTTTAAAGGTGATGATATTATAAGATCAAAATGTGTATCTTTAAGCTGCTCTGCTAGATCCTCTGCCTGCTTTCTGCCAGTTTCATTCAGTGATTCATCAAGCTCTTCTATGGTCTTGCCACTTTGCATATTAGCGTTGGCATCAGTTTGGCCATGTCTCACGAAATATATCTTCATAATCACCATTATCACACATAGTCATGAATTATAGTTCTTCCTTCCTCTGTCTTCCTCATTATACGGGCGCACGTCCCGCGTCAATATCGTTCGTCCCTAGGGCTGAAGCGCCTGGGGGCGCTCCATATTGACCCAGGCCGATGCCAGCCCGTACCCACCTGACAGAGAGGCAGAAAGCCCTCTCAAAAAGCAAAGGAGGGTTTCATGGAAACTCAAGTTAGTGATATAGCAAAGATAAACGACAGATTCCGAGGGATGTGTCTTAACGTGTTCTACACAAGTGGTATACGTGATGGGATTATGGATCTTATCGAGCTTTCCCGAAAAATAGAGAGCTTCAACAAGTTTACTGAAGATAACGACCCACACGGCGAGCATGATTTCGGCTCGTTGAGCTTTGAGGGCAAGAAGGTTTTCTGGAAGATAGATTACTACGATAAGCAGTTGCAGTACTGGTGCGATCCGCTCAGTCCGGATTGCAACCGAGTCCTGACAGTGATGTTGAGCGAGGAGTACTAACTCCTCGTTTTTTAGTCCTGGGTGTGACTTAAAACCACCCACCAAAACTAATCCTAAAGGAGTTGTTATGAACTTAAATGAACTAGATCAAGAAACACGTGGACAGATTGAATATAACCGAGAATTGTGGGCGGCTATCGCTAGAGACCATGGATGGTACACCGAACCGTTTTACGTACAAGTGTGGATCAATAAATATGGCAATGTCTCTGATAGCGTGGCGTTTCGCGGTATGACAGGAGATATTATCCTGCCAGCTGATGACGACGAGGATTAGTCCCCGTCCTGAGCAAGACGTAAAAAGGCTTTACTCACAGTGCAGAAGGCGCTGCCTTCTCTCCAAGATAAGACCAGATGGCGGGCGTATAAGGTTTAGTTGTCAGCGCTTTCATGGTTGTACTGCCAACCCGAAGTTCATCCTCACCTATTCCAGCGCCGTCAAGAAGCTGCTTGGCGTATTCCATAAATTTCCATTCATGGGCGCTATTCTTGAACACGTAGAGTAACGTGGGATACTTATCACTCGGCCAGCCCACATCTTCACTGTGCTCGACATATTCAGCCAACCGTTTTCGAATGATAAACGGTTGGACATCATGCGCCAGCGTGATGAAGTATTCACTCGTGTCGTCAGTACGCCGCAAGTATAGATCTGGTTTATTGTCAGGGAAGTCCTCAAAGCCTCCAAGTTCATTCTTGGTAAACATGTAGTACGAATCGCCATATGTGGCCTTGAGCGCGTTGTATGTGCCTAGAACGTCAACGCTATGCTGTATAAACTCCTCGTTGAGGTTTTTATTCTTGTAATAGGAGTGCAGGATGTTTTTGTCCAAGCCGGAGTCTTCCTTTAATGTGGCTAGTCCTTTTTTCTCCAAGTAATAAATAGCAGGTTTTCGATCTATCTTGTAAGACAGATCGTATTTCCAACCTATTAGTTTTTGATCTAGCAATACTTTTAAGTTACGTATTACTGAGTTAGATTTTAATCCTAAGTATTCTGTTAATAATGGTGTAGTTGTAAAACGAAATTTGTATAGTAGTAGCAGTAAGTTGTGTTGTTTATCGTTAAGTCTTTTTCTTGTCTTTTCTTCCATCTGTTATTCCTTTGTTCTCTATATATTTATATATAAAAGGGGGAGAATATTTAAACAATTACCAATCAGTTAATAATAGCAAGTAGATACTATATGCATGTAGTATAAACTACTACTTAATTTGTGTAAATAGTATTGCTAATTACTTTAATTAGTATTACTATTTATATAGAGATTGAACGTTAACAATTCGGCTAGCATCAGATAGAATTGAGGGTATATATGATAGACAGGGAACTACTCGAAACAACGGCACTAGAAGAGGTTTGCGCTTGTCAGTACTACGACCTAGCGGATACTCTTCAGGAGACGCCAGATGAAGACTTACAGGGTATCGTTAACCACACAATCAAATGTGAAATCTGCGGTGAGTAAATAGCAATACTTTTATGATAAAATAGGACTGATGTCCAGAAAGATTGTCAGCATGCAGATTCGAATTACGGACGACGTACGAAAGCGCGCCAAAGTAGTTGCGAAAGAATACGGGCTTACTCTTAGTGAGCTAGTCCTTAATTTGCTCGCAAAGACCGGTGACAAAGAACTCAAAAACTTAGTAGATAAAGAATTGAAAGAACGACCAAAGCCCGGACGGCCTTGGGATAAATAAAACCACCTGCTAGTCGAATTGTTAAGACGTACCGATCTTGGAACGTCTTTTTTTGTTCGATTGGAGGGTATATGTCAGGACGTAAAGTATTCAAGAAAGTTACACAAAAGCTGGTAGGCGTTATGTCTATCAACTCAGAGCGTGTCGAAGAACTACGCACTATTCTTGAAACCGAACAAAATCGTCAAGTGACAGCCGCTGAGGCAAAGGAATACGGAGAGAGCTTGATTACCGTATATAAGGTTCTAGCCGGTGATCGAGAGATATTGGGAGTAGAAAGAACCGGGGAAATCGAAAATGGTTAATAAGAACAAGACCGTCATACTCGCCCGAGTATCAAGCAAAGCGCAAGAAGATGAGGGCTACTCGCTGGACTCACAGGTTAAGTTGCTATCAGGCTACTGTGCAACTAAGGGCTTCGCGGTCGAGCGAGTTTTTAAGATTGCCGAAACCGCCTCAAAGGAACAGAGTCGTAAGATATTCAAAGAGCTCATGAAGTACATGACGAAAAACGGCGTCTATCACCTAGCAGTCGAGAAAACAGACCGCCTTACTCGTAATATGCGAGATGCAGTATCCATTGATGATTGGTTGAGTAAGGATGAAAGTCGGATGCTTCATCTCGTCAAAGAAAATATACAGCTTCACAAAGAGTCGAAATCAGACGTTAAGTTTATGTGGAACATCCACTTAGCGGTTGCCAAGAAGTACACCGATAACTTACGCGAAGAAGCGATGAAAGGCTGGGCAGAAAAGCTAGCGCAGGGTTGGCTACCGGCACCGCCACCGGTAGGCTACATGACCATTACCGAACATGGTAAGCGTATTCATGTACCGAATCCAGCAACAATGAATTCAGCACGAGCCATGTTTGAGCTATATTTGCAGCCTGGGCAAACCATCGAAACAATCGCCAAGAAAATGCGCGAGATCGGACTGACGACCCGACATGGACGGCCTCTAGCCTCAAGCCATGTTCATAAGGTATTACTAAATCCGTTTTACGTAGGAGTCAACCAATTTAACGGTCAAGAGTACCCAGGAGCACAGACACCAATCATCCGTCAGGAGGTTTGGGATGCCGTGCAAGATAAACTACACGGCAAACGACCTATGGTGCAGCAAAAGCATAACGTTGCACTATCGGGCATCGCCCACTGTGCAACTTGTGGCAAACAAATAACATGGCAGATGCAAAAAGGTCATTACTACGGAGCATGTCAGCGGCGTGATGAACGATGTAAAGATCGTAAATACAAGTATGTCCGCGAAGACCTCGTTCAAGACTTAGTTACAAAAGAGCTTGAGCGTATGCTGTGTCCGTCGCAGACCGTCATGGAATGGGTGCTCAACACAATGCGCCAGGACGTAAATAAGACCGCAGATAACCGACAGGAAGTTGAGGCCAATACACGCGCCCGAATCGAGCGTTTGAAGTCCATGGACGAGGTTCTGTATGACGACAAGTTGGCGGGCTCAATAACACTTGAAAGGTACGAAAGGAAACATGATCAAATCGTAGACGAGATCGAGACATTGGAGCTTGCTATGTTGTCCTTTGACAATACAGTTACAGAACGCAAAAAGCGTGGTTTATACCTCGTCGAACTGACGCAAAAAGCGGCACAATACTACAAAGAAAAGGGTGCTGACGAGAAGCGCCAGATATTGATAGAACTGTTCGAAAATATAGTCATAAATAACGATTCTGTATCTGTTATTCTAAAAGACCAGGCACGTCGAATTGCTGAGTACAGCGACAAAACGCGACAAATCTTCGGATCACTAAAATCAAATGATAGAACTTTTACAAACGATGAAATTAACAGGGGTGAAAAAACAGAAAACAGCACCGAAAAAGTGCTGTATCCTGTTTGGCAGGGGCACGTGGAATCGAACCACGATCCTAGGTTTTGGAAACCCATATACTAACCGTTGTACTATGCCCCTATAGTCTCATATTGTACCAGATAACCAGGGCTTCGACAAAGGCTCTTTTCTTGCGCGTAGTTATTGCTTCGCTTGTCAATAGGACATTATCATTGAATGACTATATTATGCTTGTAAAAGTCTGAAAATACTCTCTAGTACTGTGCATAACTTCACATCTTCAAAGTGTTGTAAAAGCATAAGCGAGCGGATATAATGAGGCCAGAAAAGTGTGAAAATTAAAAAGGAGTGGCCGGTTAACCTTGTGCAGGTTATTCGTTAACAAAGTCTGATGAACATACTAATGCTCGGGTGGGAACTTCCTCCTCATAACAGCGGTGGCCTTGGGGTAGCTTGTTATCATATGTCGAAGGCGCTTGCCATTCAAGGAGCAAAGATTGATTTTGTCGTCCCCTACACTGCCGCTCATCCTAATATCGATTTTATGACTATCCATAGCGCCACAAAGCTGACACCGCTTGAACGGTACGGACTTGGTGCTTACGATAGTAAAACGGTTCTCGAAAAAGAGCTGTCGTTAGCTGATGTGAACGACCTAAAAGACATGCGTGGCGTTCAGAAGCGCTACGTGCAATTCGTCGAAAACTTTGTTAAGACACACAAACCCGACGCGATTCACGCCCATGACTGGCTGACAATGGAAGCGGGAATGCGCGCCAAACAATTGACCGATGCACCGCTAATCGTGCATGTTCATGCCACCGAGTTTGACCGCTGCGGATCCGACAGTGGTAACCCGCTCGTCCACGAAATTGAATACCAGGGCCTCATGATGGCCGATCGCATCCTGGCGGTCAGTAATATCACAAAAGGTATTATCATTCAAAAATATGGCATACCTGCCGATAAAATCGAAGTTGTCCATAACGCGATTGACGTTGCTAGTTTTGACGACGGCTATGTATACGACCAACGTACCTATCGTTACCTTGAAGCCCTTAAACAAGAAGGTTTTACGATCGTCTCGACAGTTACCCGTTTTACCGTCCAGAAAGGACTGACGCATTTTATTCGCGCTGCCGCCCGTGCCTGCGAAAAGTATGATAAATTCGCTTTCTTACTGGCTGGTGACGGCGAACAACGCGATGAGCTAATTGCCCTCGCCGCTGACCTAGGAATTGCCGATAAAGTCTTCTTCACAGGCTTTGTCCGGGGCAAGCAATGGCGCGACGCTTACAGCGTATCTGATGTCTTTGTTATGAGCTCTGTCAGCGAACCGTTTGGCTTAACTGCCCTAGAGGCAGCTCACCATGACAATGCGCTGATTATTAGTAAACAGTCAGGTGTCGGTGAAGTCCTACATAGCATATTCCGTTACGATTTTTGGGACATCGACAGACTGGCTGATGAACTTGTCGGTATCGCCACCTCATCAGCCCTCCAGCAATCATTAACAGTCAATGTTAAGCAAGAGTATGACAGAATATCATGGCATGATGTCGCACGAACCTGTATGCGCGTCTATCAAACAACAACACAAGGAGCTTCTTCATGAACAAACGCGGTATCGTCCTCTACCTCCATGTCCACCAACCCCTTCGCGTACGCCAGTACAGCGTGTTTGATACGGCGGTTAATCACGATTATTTCGACGAGCCTATCTATGAGACCGACCGCAATAATGAGCAGGTGCTTCGAAAAGTTGCCGACAAGTCCTACCGACCAATGAACGCCCTATTGGAAAAACTTCTGGCCGAGCACCCAGAATTTAAGGTTTCTTTGAGTATCACCGGTACGTTCATCGAGCAGGCCGAAAAATGGGCACCAGACGTACTGGACAGCTTTAAACGGTTGGTCGCTACCGGACGTGTCGAGATTGTCGCTGAAACCTACTACCACTCGCTAGCATTCTTTTATAGTCGCACCGAGTTTGAACATCAAGTCGAAGCTCACCGCTCAAAAATCCGTGAACTGTTCGGTGTCGAGACGAAGGTCTTTCGCAATACCGAATTGGCTTATAACGACGAGTTGGCAAAATGGGCCGACGGGTATGGGTTTAAAGGTATCCTGGCTGAGGGTTGGGATCCAATCCTTGAGTGGCGCAGTCCGAACCACGTCTATCGTCCTGCTGGAACTGAAAATATTGCTTTACTCCTTAAGAACTATCGCCTCAGTGACGACTTGGCCTTTCGTTTTAGCAACAAAGAGTGGGAACAATGGCCTCTAACCGTTGATAAATACGCTGATTGGACAAACGCTTCAATCGAACATCAACCGCTGATTAACCTGTTCATGGATTACGAAACCTTTGGCGAGCATCAGTGGGAAGATACTGGTATCTTTGACTTCTTTGGCAGCTTTGTCGGTAAATGGCTGCAAAATCCCGACAATACGTTCTATACCGTGTCTGAAGCCATCGAAACCTTTGAGCCAGTCGGCGAAATCAGTATGCCGAATACCGTTACTTGGGCTGATAACGAACGTGACTTGAGCGCTTGGCTCGGCAATAGCATGCAACAAGAGGCTCTTCGTTACATTTACTCGCTCGAGGATGACATTATGCGTACCGGCGACCTTGAATTGATTGCCGATTGGCGTAAACTGCAGACCTCCGATCACGTCTATTACATGTGTACTAAATGGTTTACCGACGGTGATGTGCACGCCTACTTTAGTCCGTACGAGTCACCATACGATGCATTTTTGTACTTTATCAATGCCGTCCGCGACCTACGTTGGCGACTCCACAGCCATCATAAGACTGGTGGTTTAAATGGGTAGGCCGATTGTCCTTAGCAACGGTGAACTGCACGTTGGCTTGAATAACTTTGGCCTGGTTCATGATTTTTATTACCCTTATGTTGGGCTTGAAAACCATGCCGCAGGCCAAAACTTACGTCACCGTGTCGGCGTATGGGTCGACGGGTCGGTCAGCTGGTTAGACGAAGATGGCGATTGGTCGTTCTCGTTTGATTATCCACACGATGCGCTGATAGGACATACCGTTGCCACAAATAACCGAATTGGTATCCTTTTAGAGTTTGATGACGCCGTTGACGCACATATGAGTGCCTTTTTGCGCACTGTTCATGTTGTTAACCTACAAGACAGGTCTCGTGACGTACGTCTCTTTATGCATCAAGCCTTTGCAATTGCAGATTCTCGCAGCAATACCGACACCGGCCAATATCTGCCCGACAGTGACGCAATCCTGCATTATCGCGGCCGACGAGTCTTTATTATCTCTGGCCTTTACGACAACAATCCTTTTGATCAACATAGTATTGGCCTGTTTGGCATCGAAGGTCATGAAGGTACCTATCGCGACGCTGACGATGGTAACCTAAGTAATTCAAACGTCGAGCATGGCCGAGTCGACTCGACTATACGATTTCGTTTGGAAATGGCAGGACTCAGTTCGGCTCGAGTCCATTATTGGATTGCAGCCGGCACCTCTATTCGTGAGGCTTTGTATATCCATAAACAAGTAAAGGACGACGGCCCGTCTGTCCGCCTTGAAAAAACCGCTAGTTGGTGGCACGAATGGTTAGCCCCCGCTCGTCTTGTGGCTGATAAATTAACCCCAAGTCACCGTGAGAATTTCTTGCGCAGCGTTATGATTATTAAGTCGCAAATCGACAAACGTGGAGCGGTGATTGCTAGTACCGACACGGCCATGCTTAATTACTCTCGCGACGCCTACGCCTACTGCTGGCCACGCGACGGCGCCTTTGTTCTGTGGCCACTGATTAGAATTGGCTATACCGACGAAGCCTACCGATTCTTTGAGTTCTGTAAACGCGGCCTTCATCCCAACGGCCATCTGATGCACAAATACCGCGCAGACGGTGCACTCGGTAGTAGCTGGCACCCGTACGTCCACGACGATGTTGTCGCGCCACCTATTCAAGAGGACGAAACGGCACTCGTCTTGTTCGTCTTTGCCCAGTACTATCAAATGCACCCTGACGCCAGCCTCATCAAAGATTTTTATACGAGCATGGTTCACCCGATGGCTGACTTCCTAGTTGACTATATCGAGCCAGTGACCGGCCTACCTAAGCCAAGCTATGATTTATGGGAACAGGTTTTTATGACGACAACCTATACTGTGTCGGTCGTGCACGCCGCCTTACTGGCCGCTTCTGAACTTGCTGATATTGCCGAAGATTCAGATAATGCTGTTCGTTGGCGAGCTGCCGCGGACGACATTCAAGCGGCCGCTCATAAGCACTTATATAACGACGAGCGAAAATCATTTTACAAAGGTTTACATGTTAAAAACGGCGAGATCATCAAAGACGGTACAATCGATTGCTCGAGTGCCTTCGGTGCCTTTATGTTTGGCCTTTTCCCGTCTGATAGTGACGAGGTCACCTCGGCCGTCGAGACAATCAAAGAGCTTTTCGGCGTCAACCAAGGTACCATCGGACTGCCGCGCTACGAGAACGATGATTACAGACGGTCAGACCCAAGCGTTACGGGCAACTGGTGGTTTATTACCACGCTTTGGCTGGCGCAGTACTACATCGAGCAGGGCAACGTAGCGCAAGCGATGACCATTCTCGACTGGGTGAAGAGCAAAGCCCTCGGAACCGGTATGATGGCCGAGCAGATTGATCCTGTTTCTCAGGAAATCATTTCCCCTGCACCGCTCACCTGGACGCACGCCGAATACCTTTCGACCCTCCTTGATACGATAACCGAGCCCAAATAGACGTATGTTGCACCACAAACTCCATAAACTTTCTCATTCGATAAAGGATATTGCTCTGCGTAACGGTGTCGCCAGTCGCCTGCGTCGACGAATTATCGTGTATTTTTGCGAAAAGGTCGGTTTTGTCTATTTTGGACGTGTCGATCAACACCATGACGATCATCATATCGTTCGCGGCTTGACGGTTTCGTCTAGTCACCAGGATTATAACTACTCGGTCGGATCATTTGACGGCTACGATGTCAGTATCGTTGACCGATTAGACGTCCATCAATCTGCTAACGGGCAATACAAAACACATAACTGGCTCATATTCGAGATTGACCTGCATAACGGCGCGGACATCCCGCATGTATTCCTCGGGGCGCATAATCAGACAAACTCTGCCTATACAAGGTTATTCACGGCTTTTCCAACCCTCCAGCCAGTTCCGCTCGGTACCTTTGAAAAACATAGCGATGAATTCACAAAGCGTTATCACCTATTTGCTTCGCCATCGCATTTTCTAGAGGTAGAGCGCTATTTCACTGCTGATATGACTCGTACTATCGCTGCTCACTTTTGGCCGCTGACGGTCGAGATTTGTGAGGGGTCGCTATACATCTATGCCGACAATCAAACCATCACCGTCCACTTGCTTGAAACGATGTTAAAAAACGGGTTGTGGTTATCTCGTCAGTTAGACACTCGGGCCTAACACTCGCAGACAAGACTACTAAAAATACCCTGCTATTACGCAGGGTATTTGGATACAGTCTGAACTGTAATGAACTAACTCTTACGAGCTTTAATCTCGTTACGTCCAAGGTTCTTTTTTGTCTCGGTGTAAAGAGCGTGCATACGCGCGATTGGGTCATACTTTTTAAGTACAAGCTTTTCAGAAGTGTTTTGAACATTTTTGGTTGTGTAGTAAGTACGGTGACCGCTGATCTCACTCACTAAACCAATGATTTTGCGCTTTGTATTCTTCTTTGCCATAATGTTCCTTATAATTTTGTATTGGCTATCAGAGGTAGATTATAGCAAAAAACCGACGCTTACGCAAGTCACCTAGCGGTAATTGTTAAACGCAACAGGAAAATCAAAGTCTGCCGTACGGATTAGTTGCATTGCAGCCTGAAGGTCATCCTTACTACCGGCCGTTGCGCGGACAGCTTCACCTTGGATTTGAGTTTTTACTTTCGGAAGTTCATCGCGCAATAACTTCGTAATCTTTTTAGCTTTATCTTGATCGAGGCCAGCCACAAACGTCACTTCTTGTGTCGCTTTGAGGTTGCTCGTCACGATAGACTTGCTGAGATCCAGTACTTTACTGCTCAACTCGCGTGCTGACAGCTTTTTACGGATAATATCGATGATACTCTCGATCTGCCAGTCGTTGGCGCCAGTCAGCTTAAAACCAGCCTTATCGGGCATCCAGTCGATCTCGGCCGGAGTATTTTTAAAGTCATATCGGCCAATGATTTCTTTTTGCACTTGGGCGAAGACATTGTTCATCTCTGCCTTGTCGTATTCGGAAACTATATCAAAACTAAATGTTGCCATAGGTACATTATACCATTCGATTGATATCATCACCCCTTATATGTTAAAATCTACAGGGATATGCCGCGATAGCTCAGTTGGTAGAGCGCATCCATGGTAAGGATGAGGTCCTGGGTTCGAATCCCAGTCGTGGCTCCATATCTATCCTTGAAAACCAAGTGTTTATCAGATAGAATAGTTGAGTATCTTTGTATGTGCCGCTTTAGCTCAGCTGGTTAGAGCACCACTTTTGTAAAGTGGGGGTCCTCGGTTCGAATCCGAGAAGCGGCTCCATGATATAGTTGTAGCCCAATACAAAATATTAAACCAAGAACTTGTTCTGTTTGATATTTTGAGAGGAGAAACAACGAAGAGACGAAGCTTTTACTGTTTACAGTAAAACGAGGCCTCGATAGTGAGTTTCGACGAGCTGGAATCGTGTAGTGGCAATCACGGAAGACTGTAAATCTTCTGCCGTAAGGCTTCGTAGGTTCGAGTCCTACTTCCAGCACCAAAGTAAAACGCCACACCGTAAGGTCGTGGCGTTTTACTTTGATCTTAGTAGCCCTCGAACCGTCCTTTTGCAAAGCAAAAGAGGTTCGGCGTAGTGAGCTAAGCAAAAGAAAGCACGAAGTATTTTCTTTTGCGTGTGAACGAAGGAGCAATCTTTGATTGCGATGTCCTACTTCGTAAAGCGCTGTCCTACCGAATATCTTCATGCTATACTCACCCGTATGAATGAACGCGACTACAAATCAGAGCAAGCCAAACTTCACGATCACCGACATTGGCCACTGACTATTGTCACTACGGCGTTATTTCTGTTCGTTACCATTGGTATTATTGCCATCTGGCGATATGTAGGACACGACACATATATCGTACTTTCGGTTATCCTGCCTGCTGTCGGACTTGATATTATCCTATTGTTTGCTGCCCTCAATGGTCGCAAGGCAGTCTTCAAAGACATGTACGAATCAATTCTGAATCTAATAGTCTTTTGGCCCTAAGGATCCTTACATCACCACGCGACGGGGTTGTTTAATCCGTCGTGGTTGAGCCTGGGGAATAATCATTTTGGCCGTTTTCTCGCGCAACGACAAGGCGAGTTCGGTCTGACCAGTTCGTTCGTAGGCATCCGCCAGGATTGTCAAGGTTTGAGGAATCGGATCAAGTTCGACAGCTTTTTCGAGCGCTTCGATCATCTTTTTATTATGACCGAGCTTTTCCTGAACTTTTGCGTAGGCAATATGACGCGACGGTAATTCGTTGTCGATACTCAGCGCTTGTTCAAAGGCCAGACCGGCTTTTTCGTAACTCTCGGTTTCATAATAAATAAGGCCGACGTTATGAAGACTACTCGCACTTGGCTCTAACGACTGGGCGATTTCAAAACACTCAATGGCATCCTTGAACGCTTGTTGCTTGGCATATAGGATACCAAGGCGGTTGTAGGCGCTGGCATTTCGCTCGTCGACGCGCAAAATAGTCAGAAGTGCTTTCTCGGCGCGTAAATACTTTTTATCCAATAATGATTCCTGAGCAATCGTCCATAATTGATCGAGTTTTTCAGAGAGCTTCGTAGGCAAATCTGCAACGACTTCAGAGATAGTTTGGCGCTGGACAATCGCCCACGCACCCAGTAATGAAATAACAAAAAGACCTAACATCTGTACCTTATTATACCACAAGCCTTGCCAAGCACAGGCGAATGTTGCCGTTTGCCTGTATCTGCTGAGAGGTAAATAAGAGTATGTCAATCTGGGAAATCAGACTTTCGTGCGGTTTCTGAGAAATGCTACGACGTAGAATATTACAGGCGTCGGTCAGCAATATCAGCGCGCCTTCCCTGTTGTCTTTATACTTTTGAGCAACCAGCAGTTTTTTGTACACGGTCGCCTGTAATAAATCGCGGGCATCACGGACAATACCAGCCCGAATTTCAAAATACGCATCGTCACTGACAAGTCTGGTTATCTCAGCAGGCAGTCCTTCGGCCATAAACAACAATTGCGTCCGCTTTTTGACATCCGTAATGCCTAACCCATCTAAAAATACTTCTGTCTGCTTGGGGGTGATTGGGCGTAATTCAAGCAACTGCGCACGAGACGTTATGGTTGGCAGTAACCGCGAAGGGGTATGAGTCACTAATATGAAGTACGTGCCCTCTCCTGGCTCCTCTAAGAGCTTCAGAAAGGCATTCTGGGCCTGGTGACCCATGCGCTCAGCGTAATCAATGATAATAATCCGTTTGCCGGTCTGAATTGACCGCGTTTGAACGTATAATCGGCGAATACTGTCGACGCTAATAACGCCTTTTTCAAGATTCACCTTTTCGTCCTTCTCGGGCAGGACAGTAAATGATATATCACCTACTTCGCTGGCAATAAAACGCGCAACTGCGCCAAGGCCGATACCGACCGGCCCTGTTAGTAAAAGTGACTGAGGAAGATCTTTCATAAGAAGCGAGAGGTTATTCTCGCTTGCTGTGTGAAGGATTGGTTTTATCATGATTATTTTGCCTGTGGGAATTTATCTATAAACTCTTTGGGAATTGGT
>JGI24143J45723_1001019_pt1 | contig 13892 bp, 10 predicted proteins | sample BarGraIncu00432A_FD_45723 | JGI IMG/M metagenome (IMG submission 45723)
TGTGGAAAAGGTTAAAGGTATTTTGGTAGAAATAATAATCGAATATGATTTACTTGGAAAGCTACAACATGTTTGTGCTAAAGAAAATTTTCATATAGATCGCGTTGAGTATACTGACAAAGTTAATATTGAAATATTATGCCAATTTAGTAATTTAGAGAGACTAAAGTCGCAAATAATTGAGGTCACATCAGGAAAAGCTTTATTTGAAGAAGGAAATATTAAAATGTATTTCAAATTAGAACATAGATTGTATGATAGTAAAATTATAGATTCTATTATTTAACATATGGTTATTAATTTTCATTTGAATAGTGCTTTAAATATGTGATATAATGGCAATGTAATGTACTTATAACTAATCATAGAAGTATTGCTATTTATTAGGGTTTGTTAGAAATATTTCACATATAAAAATAATTAGTTGAGGGGGGATTTCAAATGTCAGGACATTCAAAATGGCATAACATACAACAGAAAAAAGGGAAAATTGATGTTATAAGAGGCAAGGTTTTTACAAAATTAGGTAAAGAGATAATAATGGCAGCTAAAAATGGTGGATCTAAATTAGAAATTAACGCTCATCTTAGAGATGTAGTTGCAAAAGCTAAATCTAATAATATGCCACAGGAGACAATAACTAGAGCAATTAAAAAAGGTGCTGGAGAGCTCGAGGGAGTGAACTATGAAGAAATAGTTTATGAAGGATATGGAGCAGAAGGTGTTGCTATTGTAGTTGTTACACTAACAGATAAAAAGAACCGAAGTGTTGCTACTGTAAGGCATTCTTTTGATAGACATGCTGGAAATATGGGAGCAGCCGGATGTGTAAGCTGGATGTTTGCTAAAAAAGGACAAATTATTATTGAAAGAACGCTTGATATGGATGAAGATGAAATTATGATGGCGGCTTTAGAAGCTGGAGCCGAAGATTTTAATTCAGAGGAAGAAATGTTTGAAATTATAACTTCTGTAGAAACCTTTGGACATGTAAGGGAAATATTAGAAACATCAGGATTTGAATTTGCTTCAGCAGAGCTTACAATGATACCTGATAATATGATACCTGTTAGCCTAGAAGGTGCTGGTAAAGTGCAGAGGCTTATAGAAGCACTTGAAGATAATGAAGACGTGCAGGATGTCTATCACAATGCTGAGTACCCAGAGGAATTTGAGGGATAACGACGTTTTAGATGATTATTTTTCAGTAAACGTTTAAGTGAATTATCCTAAGATGGAAGCGGTTAGTTAATGTATTTCAAATATAAATGGACGATTTGAACACCTTATTATATTGGTAATTAATCGATATAATAAGGTGTTATTTTATATTTATATTATGTTATGTATTGTTCGGGAAGATTTTACCTTTGCTAGAACATAGGGTTTAAGATATAATTCTATAAGAGTGGAGGTGCTTTTATGAATGTTGATTTTTCTAATATTAATTTGAATACTATTATAATGCTTGCATTAGCAATATTTCTTGCATATCTTGGTATTAAAGTATTTAAAATGATTGGTAGTATATTAAGTATAGCACTTGGTATATTCCTTTTAGTATATGTACTTAAACAAATAGGGATTACAATACCGGTACTTACTGATATTCTTAGTTATCTTATGCAGGCGATAAATCTGATTATTGATAATGTGAAACAGTTAATTAATTAAATAATGTGTCCAAGCCTTTTATTTGGTGTTGGATATAAGTTAATTTAAATGGGTTCAGCTTTTGCTGAACTTTTTTTTGCTTATCTATATCTAAAGTTAATAATTAATAAGAAAAAATGTATAACTATTATTGAACATTAGTATAAGATATTAGAGTAGGATATTTTAAACTAAATGCAATAAATATTACAGAATTATTAGGACGTCACTAAAATACAAGGGAGGTGTGTTTCATGAAAGTTATATTCAATTTCTTTATCAGAAAATTCGTAAAAAATTATTCTGATGTTAATTCGCAGAAGGTAAGAGAAACCTATGGATGGTTAGGTGGGATTGTAGGATTTATAATAAACACAACTATACTTATTTTAGAATTAATAGTAGGTATCTCCTTAAATAGCATATCTATTACAGCTGACGCCATTCATAATTTAACTGATGCTATATCTTCTATAATTACAATTATAAGCTTTAAAATAGCCAATCGTCCTGCAGATGAGAAACATCCTTTTGGATATGGTAGAGTAGAGTATATTACTTCTTTATTATTTTCTTTATCAATTTTTATAGTAGGATATGAATTTATGAGAAACTCAATAAATCGAGTTCTCCATCCTGTTAGCATTCCATTTAATATGGTGGCATTTTTGTTAATGCTGTTTGCACTACCTCTTCAAATTTTTCTTGCAAGGTTTACTAAATATTTAGGTAATGCTATAAACTCCTCAGCACTCAAAGCATCAGCTTTTGAATATTTTACAGACATAATTGTATTAGCTATGGTAATTATTTCACTCTTTATATCAAGATTTACAAATTTCCCTGTAGATGGTTATGCTGGAATAATAGTATCTGGTTTTATACTGCATTCGGGATTTGAACTTTGTAAAGAAACACTAGATTATATTTTGGGAAAAGCACCTGATAAGCTATTGGTGAAAAACATATATACGGAAATTTTAAGCTATAAGAGTATTTCAGGGGTACATGATTTAATTATTCATAATTATGGACCAAGTAGGTATATGGTGTCACTTCATGCAGAAGTACCAAGTGATATGCCTATAATGCAAATTCATGATATTATTGATAAGGCGGAAAAAGAAGTAGGCGAGAAGCTAAATCTTGATTTAGTCATTCATATGGACCCATTTAAAAGTAATAGCCCCGAAATTATAATTTTAAAAAAACAGTTACAAGGGGTATTATCTGTAGTTAAAGGAGTTCTATCCATGCACGATTTTAGAGTAGTAGGTGAATCAAAAGCAAAAACATTAATTTTTGACGTTGTAATAGCTAAATCTCATAATAGTGCTGAGTACAAAAATAATATTCTTAAACAAATAGAACAAGGAATAAACCAAATTTCCCCAGAACTTCGATGCTTAGTCACTTTGGACCAAGATTATCATTAATCAAACTATGCTTGGAAATGAAATAAAAAAAGAACAATAACACTTGTAACTTCCATGCATTATTGTTCTTTCTTTATATTATAAAGTCTAAAGTATATTCTGTATTTAGGCTATTATATTTTTCTACAAGATCCTGAAGTGTTACTGAATCCATAACCTTATTAATTTGCTGATTAACCTCTTGCCATACAAGGGTGTTTATACAAACCTTTATGGTTTTATCAATGCCTAAGGACCCATCATCGTCTCCTGTAATATTTAAGTCACCCTCAAGTATTCTTAAAACTTCACCAACTGTGATTTTTGATGATTCTTTGGATAGTGTATAACCGCCTTGGGATCCTCTCGCACTTTTTACAAGTTTTGCTTTCCTAAGTATTGAGAAAACTTGCTCTAGATAGTTTTCTGAAATGGACTGTCTTTCCGCGATAATTTTTAAAGGTATATAGTCCCCAAATGAATGCACAGCGATATCAACCATTGCTCTTAAACCGTATCTTCCTTTAGTAGAAATATTCATGGTAGTTAATTCTCCTTATTAATATTAAAATATACACATAACGCATAATATAATATTTATTCATTTAATTAAATGATACTATAATGAAAAGAATAAGTCAAATTAACAATAAGTAACCAAAGGGGTAATGAAACATAGTTGCTTTTTTTGGATGTATAAGNTTAATTTATAATAGCATTTTTAACATTAATGGAAGACTAAAATTAAAAAATGATAAAAAACTCGTGACATTCACGGATTTTTTATCATTTTTGTTTAAAAATTATGGCAGGTTATATGTTTTCAAATTCATTTAATGTTTTTAATTTATTTTCAACTTTCATTTTTTCACTTCTTATATTATCCAATTGTTGCAGTAGTTTTTTATTTTCTACTTTTATGGTTTTGCTTGAATTGTGGGAAAGACCAGTTTCTGAAAGTTCTAGGGTATATTGTATTTCTTGTTCTAGTTTGCTTTTGTAAGTCTCCTCAAACTCCTTTTCAACCTCAGTTAACTCTTCGTTTAAACTTGTTTTCATACTATCAATAACCTGTCTTGATACTTCAGATTTAATTTGTTCTTCAGTTTTCATACAAAGTACATCTCCTCATANTTTATTTTTTTAATTTTTTTNTTTTAGTTTTTTTCTTTTAATAATGAACTCTAATTAACCAAAATTTTATATTCTTATCACTCCATCCAAGATCCCAAGGTACTTTGCTTCTATCAGAATTATGGCAACTTACCAATGAATATCCTTTTGAATCAGCACCTGTAACAACAGAAATATGAGTAATATCTTTTTTCTTTTCATAAGCAACGAAATCTCCTGGTAGCATTTTATAGCTGGCTTTGTATACTTTGTCATAGCTTCCATAAGCAATTATTGATGCTCTACCACTATATATCATATATTTTTTAAATCCATCTGCATTAAGCCAAGAGCCTGTTGCACCATTTTGGTCGTAACTCCAAGCTGAGTTTTTTTTGAATTTGCCACCTTCAAATAAAATTTGTGATGCGAAATTTGCACAATCACCACCTTGAGGATTATAGTTTCTATATTTTTTATTGTATTTATAATCATATTTGGCAATGCTAGCAGCGCCACAATATTCATCAGCATATTCTACAGCCTTAATTCTTCTCTCATTAAGTTCAGAAAAATCTCTTGAGTTTTGTGATAGTATATGTTCTTTTATAGAATCTGCTTTAATGTTATCGAGGTCTAAAGAATTTGCAAAAGGATCTTTATACCATTCTTTAGATATTACCCAAGAACTTTCTTTACTCATGAGCTGTAAATTATGATAAGTACCAATTTTTGAAATNTTTATTACATCCGGTTGATTTTCATACACATACTTATATTCAGTAGAACATAATAAATAAATNGAAAAATTATCAACATTGCCACTAATCTTTTTTACAATTATAGTTGGAATAATCTCTGTAAATTTNACTCCTTGTTTTTCTGCCCAATTATTTATATAATCCATTTTTCTTTTTTCGTATTCATATGCCCAGGTGCCATATTTTGTTTCCATGTTATAAAGTGATTGTATTAATTCAAGATCACCACTTAAAATTGCTTTGTTTCTTCTTTGGAAAATTTGTTCTATATAACCGGTAACCTGTTTTTTTTCATCATCAGTAGCAGCATTTACATAATTAATAACAAATAATTGGATGGATAGAAAAAATATTATAAATATAATTAATCTAAGTTTAAATGATTGTAATTTTTTTATTTTACNAATATTCATAATATTATACTCCTATTATTTTATCGATTTTTTCTATGAGTTTTTTTATAGGTTCATCTTTCGATGGTACACCTTCATACCATGCTTTTTGCAAATTTATAGAACTTCTAAAATAGCGAGACTTTAAAATAATTTCTGGCCTATACTCAAAGTGTAAAATATCAAAATGAGACCATTTACCTCCCCATACAAAACCATTTTGTTCGAAAATTTCTACAAGTTCATTAGAATATGAAATTAATCTTTTCTCACCTTCTTCTTTAGAAGCCCATTTCCAATAATCTCTTTTATCACTAGCTAGGTCAATAGCAATTCCATAAGCATGGGGACTTAACCTGTTTGTTCCTGAGATAACACGATAATTAAAAGTACCACTACAAGGTGAAAGGCATTTTCTTACATTGGAATCGGATTGCGCAAGAGTATTTAGGTCTTTCATAACACTTTGGAGTGAACTTGAAGCACTACTACTTTTACTAAATTGATAATTTTTGTAGCCTACTTTAACTTTTGTAAGATTAGACTCTATAACTTGTTTTGAATTTCCATAAACCTCGGATAATAATCCATACGATCTGCAGCGTCCAGGATCAAAATTTTCTCCCATTATGGTTTTAATAGGGGTCAAAGGATAACTTTGTTCTAACGTATCTTGAAGGTCTGGGTTTATGAGCTTTGTTTCTGAGTTTTTTTGTAGTCTATCATCGTAGCGTAGTTTTTTACCAGATTTCATAACTAGATATATATATCCGTCATTTTCTTCGATGTTTGTAATATATTCAGGGTATGCAAGCATTAAGCACAGAAGATCTTGCTTCATTGTTACATTATATATATTAGTATTTTGCGTGTTAACAGTAACATTTGTAGCAAGTATTTTTGAATGAGCGATTAGATTAAAAAGCAAACTAATTACAATTGTACAAGTGTACATTTTTCTCATTACGTTATTAGCCTCCTTAAAAAATAGAATTATTTATGAAAAAACTTAATAAATTTCCGGATTCAAATTGCTTTTTTATAATACTATTGATATATATATTTTCCAATGTACCATTATTATATGTGTGGATATATTAACAAAATTAGTGATGATATTTCCAAAAAAAAATAAAAAAAATAAAAAAGCTTAGATTGATTAATTTTAAAAATATATATTATTATTGAGAAAAATGGTATATTATGTGATGATAAACAAAAGATGGATAGCACAAACCGAATTTACAATAACAGGGAGTGATACTGTGTCTAAAAAGAATTTTATTAATAAATCATATAAAGATAAACTTAGAGCAACATATACGCTATTTACATTCTTAATTTTAATTTTATTAAGTGTTTTTTTATATTTTGGAATGAATAATAAAGTTAAGCCAATTATTGGAGATATAGGTGTACATGTTATCGACAGTGAGGCACAATATTTTGGGCAGCGGTTTAATAATCAACGGGACATGCTGGAACTTCTTGCCAGTACAGAAGCATTTAAAACTGCTGATATTTCTGCAATTAAAAAAGAGATAGACAATCAAATGCATAGATATGGAAAGTTAATAATATCAATGAAATTTAAATCAATTAATGGAAAGGAATATGAGAACAACCCAAAAAATATAATAATATCCGATATTTATGAGCAAGAACTATTAAGTGGAGATAAGTCTTCACTTATATCTCAAACTACTTATGCTGAAAATATTTCTGAGTATATATCATACATAGGTACTAAAGTAACTGATTCTAATGGTGAAGTACAGGGAATATTAATTATTAGTGCAGAAGTAAAAAAAATAATCTTATCAGTTGATAAAACAAAAATTAATCAATTAGACGAAATGTGGATTCTTGATTCAGATGCTAATGTTATTATAGATCCGAATAAAAAACAAATGGAAATTTATGATGTTGAAGGTTTTAAAAAACAAATATCAAATAAAACATCTGGAGAAGTAGAAATCACGAGTCCAAAAGGTAACTCAAGTTATTTGGTATATTCTAAAATTCCTAATACCGAAGGCCTGTATTTAGCCACGGGTATAGACCATAAAGATTTTTTAGCAGCTATGAAATTTTTAATGTACATTGTTTTAAGTGGTGCCATACTTGCTTGCATCATCATTTTCGGTTTTGCAAACAAAATATCAAGNTTTGTTACAAAACCTTTGACTCGTATGGTTGAAATTATCCAAAATTCTGACGGTACTAATTTTATTGAAATTCCAAAAGATCTTAAGGCTAGTAAAGATGAGATTGGAATACTTGCAAATACAATTGATGAAATGGCTAGAAATATTCGTAGTAATGTACATGATCTTAACTCTGAAATTAAAGAACGTCAAAAAGCTGAAGAAAACCTTATTGTTTTAAATAATGAGTTAGAAGGTAGGGTAAAGCAAAGAACACTTGCATTGACAAAGGTGACACATAGTTTATCAATTTCAGAAGACAGATTTAGGGTAGCACTCGAAGCTGCACATATTGGGCTTTACGACTCAGAGTGCGCCTATAATGGATTAGTTGTGAATGGTGTTTTCCTAAAACTTATAAATGCGGATGAATATAAGAAAGGGCGAGTTAAAGATAGTGATTGGGTAAAATATAATCATAAACTTGTTGATGTTGTGTGTGACGAGGATGTACCAAAAATGATATTATTAGGTGAAAATAATTTGCAGCACAAGCCTAAAGACTTTTATGAGGAGTTTCGTTTAAAGGAAGATTCTAATANTTGGCTTTCACTTACTGGTAAAGTGGTTAAAAAAGATNAGGATGGAAAGGTTATTCGATTTATTGGAGTACTTCAAAATATATCCCANAGGAAAAGAACTGAGGTAGAACTAAAAAAGGCAAAAGAAGAAGCAGAAGAAGCAAGNCTATCAAAGAGTCAATTTTTAGCNAATATGAGTCATGAAATTAGAACCCCAATGAATGCAATCATGGGTCTTACCCATTTAATAGGGCAATCTAANTTAGATGATTCTCAAACTAAATATGTTTCAAAAATACAAGGTTCATCAAACATTCTACTAAGAATTATCAATGATATCTTAGATTTTTCAAAAATTGAAGCCAATAAGATGGAAATAGAACATATTAAATTTAATTTAGACAAGGTACTTGAGAATATATCTAATTTGTATGCAATTTCAGCAACGAATAAGGGAATTGATATAAATTTTGATACGGCAGAAGATGTGCCAGATATTCTTATAGGAGATCCACTTAGACTTGAACAAATTATATGTAATTTGACCACAAATGCCATAAAGTTCACAAAACATGGAGAAGTCAATGTTTCTGTAAGGGCTATTAATGAGACAGAAAATAAAGTTAAGTTACATTTTAGTATTACTGATACTGGAATTGGATTAACAAAAGAGCAAATTGAAAAGCTTTTTAAAGCTTTTACTCAGGCTGATGGTTCAATGACAAGGAAGTACGGTGGTACGGGGCTAGGTCTTGCAATTTCAAAACAATTAGTGGAACTAATGAGTGGCAAAATATGGGTGGAAAGTGAATACGGTGAAGGGGCATCATTCCAATTTATTATAGAGTTCGATAAATATATAGATAAATTGAAATTGAATAATTTTGATAGCCCTGATTTAAAAGGAAAAAGAGTGCTTGTGGTAGATCATAATGAAACATCACTTTTGATACTCAAACGTATGCTCAATTCATTTTCTCTAGAAGTTACAGATCTTCGAAATCCATATGATGTCATTGAACTGTTTAAAAAGGAAAATTTCGATTTGTTAATTATTGACTTTAATTTGCCGGAATTATCAGGAATTGATTTGTACAAAAGATTATTAGCAAATTCAAATATTAAAGTACCGAAAACAATATTTGTAAGTGCGATAGGGCGAGAAACCTATTACAATCAAGTAAAACAATTAGGAGCTGAAATTTTTTTAGTAAAACCAATTAATCAATCCTTATTGTTTGATGCAATTATTAATGCGTTAAAGGAAAAAACAAGAGCAAGGGCATTTAAAGATGATAGTGAAGAAGAGAAAAAACAATATAAATCTATACTTATTGATAAGAATATACTTGTAGTGGAAGACAATGAGATTAACCAGTTAGTTGCTAAAGATATTTTAGAGGGAGCAGGTTCTCGTGTAAGTATTGCCAGCAATGGGTATGAGGCAATTAAATGCGTTCGCTCAAATAAATTTGATATTGTTCTTATGGATGTTCAAATGCCGATTATGGATGGATACGAGGCTACAGAAATCCTTAGGAAAACCTACTCAAGTTCGCAATTGCCTATTATCGCAATGACTGCAAACGCAATGAGTGGTGATAGAGAAATAAGCATAAAGTCTGGTATGAATGATTATATTTCAAAGCCAATAAATCCAGACACTCTGTTTGGAATCCTTGTAAAATGGTTGAATGGTAAAAGTTTAAATACTAATAAAGAACCTTTGAATACAGAAATACAGGTATTGGATGTTAAAAACACATTACACAGATTTGGAGATAAACAAGATTTCTATAAAAATTTATTAAATATATATTCTAAGAATTACTGTAACGCCCCACAAGAGCTTTCAGATTTGATGAGGGATAGGAAATATGATGATATAAAGCGATTTATTCATAGCCTGAAAAGTGTAACAGGGAATATTGGAGCTAAGAGATTTAATAATTATATTATTGAGTTTGAAAAAAAATATGATGCCTATGATAATGAAGAGATAATAGAGAGTCTTAAAAATTTTTCTGATTTAAATGAGGAACTTTTAATGGCTATAGCAAAGGTTTCATCAATTGATAATCTTGAAGAAAAATTTCTAAGTAAGAACCGCTATTTTTGTGAAGCACTAGAAAAATTTGTTGTGGTTTTAAGTAAATCCCGTGCTAAAGAAATTAAAGAAAGTATGAATTGCTTAATAACAAGTATTCATGATGATGAGTTAATGGCTAAAATAAATGAAATAAAAAAGCTTGTAGATCGTTACCATTTTAAAGAGGCTAAAATTATGGTAGAAAAACTTATTGATGTGCAAAGGGGATCAAATAATGAATAGACAAAAAACAATAATGATAGTGGATGATACAGAAGTGAATATCATAATTCTTGTGGAGGCACTTGAAGAAGATTATGATTTAATTGTCGCTATTAATGGGTTAGAAGCAATTGAAATACTTAAAGAGCAAAAACCTAATTTAATTCTTTTGGATATAATGATGCCAGAAATGGATGGATATGAAGTCTTAAGAAATCTAAAAAATGATACGATTTTGGCGAGTATACCTGTTATTTTACTTTCTGCAATTAGTGATTGCGATTCCAAAACTAAAGGTTTTTCTTTAGGTGCAGTAGATTATATAACTAAACCATTTGATATTGTTGAAGTAAAGGCTAGAGTTAAAACACAATTTAGACTGGAAGATGTACGTCAGGTTTTAGAAAATCAAAACATTGTTTTAGAAGAGATGGTGAAAGAAAGAACAGACCTACTCGAAAGAACTAATTCAGCTGCAATATACTGTCTTGCTGCTTTAGCCGAAACAAGGGACCCTGAAACTGGGGAACATATTAAAAGAACACAAAAATATATAAAAGAGCTTGCACTTGAATTACAAAGCAAGGATAAATACAAAGAAATTCTTAATAATGAATATATTGATTTGCTGTGTAAGTCAGCGCCGCTTCATGATATTGGAAAAGTAGGTGTAAAAGATAGCATTCTACTTAAACCAGGAAAGCTTACACAAGAAGAATTCGATGAAATGAAAAATCACACAATATATGGTGAAAAATCACTTATGGTAGGTATAAATGAATTGGGGGAAGAATCGTTCTTGACACTTGCAAGAGAAATTGCACTAACGCATCATGAAAAATGGGATGGCACAGGATATCCGGGTGGCCTATTAAAAGAAGAAATACCAATATCAGGGCGACTTATGGCACTTAGTGATGTATATGATGCGCTTATCAGTAAAAGAGTTTATAAGGATGCATTTACTCATGATGAGGCCAGGGAAATTATCATAGAGGGGAGCGGAAAGCATTTTGATCCAGATATCGTAGATGCTTTTATAAAAAGGGAAGCTGCATTTATCGAAATTATGAAACAATTTAAAGATAATTCGAAAATTTTTTAATTATATAATAAAATAGGCACAATAAATATGATGCCTATTTTAAAAATATATGTGATAACTACATAAGGTTACCCATTTATAATATTCCCACCATTTACATGAATAGTTTCACCACTTATATATGATGCACCCTCAGAAGCTAAAAATACATATGTTTCACAGAGTTCTACAGGTTGACCTGGTCTTCCCATAGGAGTTGTACTACCAAACTTGCCAACCTCACTTGCACTAAAGGATGAGGGTATAAGTGGAGTCCATATAGGGCCAGGAGCTACTGCATTAACTCTTATTTTTCTACTTGCAAGTGATAGGGCGAGTGAACGCGTAAATGTAACTATTGCGCCCTTAGTTGAGGAGTAATCTATTAAAGTTTCATGCCCTTTGTATGCAGTAATAGAGGAAGTATTTATAATTGTAGCGCCCTCTTTTAAATGTGGTAATGTTGCTTTGACCATATAAAACATGCTAAAGATATTTGTTTTAAAGGTTCTTTCTAATTGCTCCTTTGTAATATCTTCAATGCTATTTTGAGGGTGTTGCTCTCCAGCATTATTAACAAGAATATCTATATTACTTAGTTCTTTTATCGTTTTGCTAACAGCACTTATGCAGAAAAGATCATCACCTATATCGCCAGGTATTAAAATACATTTTCTTCCCTTTGCCTCAATAAGTTTTTTTGTCTCCTCGGCATCCTCATGTTCATCAAGATAAATTATGGCTATATCAGCACCTTCTCTTGCATATGCGAGAGCGACCGCTTTACCAATACCACTATCACCACCCGTAATTACGGCTACTTTATTCATTAATTTATTAGAACCCTTGAAATTTGGATTTTCAAAAATTGGTTTTGGGTTCATTAATGTTTCAAAGCCGGGTTGCTTATCTTGTTTTTGTTCAGGTATACTCATAGGGAAATTAAAGCTTTCATTCATAAAATATCTCCTTCGTAAATTTAATGTTTTTTATTGCTTTAGTTTATGGTAAATTAGCATTTATATTCACTTTAAATGTATTCTATATTTTCTGAATAAGNTATATATAAGTTGTAGAATAGTAAGAAGGGTCGAAATATGTTATAATTAAAAAATATGAGTGCAACGAACGTTTAAATTAAAATAGTTTTAAAGTTGAAGTTGATGAAAAGGAAACAAATTTATCGATATCTCAATGACCTATAAAATTAGAGCTAAATGAAGATTAATCAGCCTAAATATGCTCATATCACTAATAAAGGGTGGTTTCTTAGATGCAATATAATCATGTAAGAAAGTTGTTGTTTCCAATTTTCAAGAAAATTCATAACAGGATAAAAATGATTTGTGACATTTAAAGTTCAAGACGGCCACTTCCAAAGGAGAAAAGATGTTATTCGAAGACTTAAATCTTATTACACCAATNAAAAAGGCATTAAAAACTGAAGGATATGTGGAAGCTACACCTATACAGGAAGCAGCAATTCCTACTATATTAGAAGGAAAAGACTTTCTAGGCTGTGCTCAAACAGGCACTGGAAAGACAGCAGCGTTTGCTATTCCTATACTTCAAATTCTTTGCGGTAAACAAAAGGTAATAAAGGGGCCTAAAAATATAAAGGCATTAATACTTGCACCAACTAGGGAGCTTGCAATTCAAATTGGAGAAAGTTTTACAGCATATAGCGAATATACGAATCTCACTAGTACAGTTATTTTTGGAGGCGTATCACAAAAACACCAAACAGATGCGTTAAGAGATGGAGTAGATATTCTAATAGCAACTACAGGAAGATTACTTGATTTAATGCAACAAAAATACATTAACATACACCATGTGGAAATGTTTGTACTAGATGAGGCTGATCGCATGCTAGATATGGGATTTTTGCGGGATGTAAAAAGGATTATAGCACAACTTCCTAAAGTTAGACAAACCATGCTATTTTCAGCAACTATGCCACCGGAAATATCAAAACTTGTTGATTCTATTCTTATAGACCCAGTAAAGGTAGCCGTAACACCTGTCTCGTCTACTATTGAACTTATTGATCAGGCAGTATATTTTGTTGATAAAAAAGATAAAAAACCATTACTTATACACTTGCTAAAAGACAAGTCAATAGTTTCCGCATTAGTATTCTCAAGAACTAAACATGGGGCTAATAAAATAACTAAGGACCTTAACAATGAGGGAATAGAGGCTCAAGCTATTCATGGCAATAAATCTCAAAGTGCTAGACAACTTGCATTAAATAATTTTAAAAGTGGAATAACAAGAGTCTTAGTTGCAACAGATATTGCTGCAAGAGGTATCGATGTTGATGAATTATCTCATGTAATTAATTTTGATTTGCCTAATATTCCAGAGACCTATGTTCATAGAATAGGAAGAACTGGAAGAGCTGGACTTGGCGGAGTTGCATTATCATTTTG
>JGI24143J45723_1001023_pt1 | contig 13845 bp, 11 predicted proteins | sample BarGraIncu00432A_FD_45723 | JGI IMG/M metagenome (IMG submission 45723)
AGGGTGTCCAGCCGTTCATTTCCAGCTTTTATATCTTTTAAAATATCATAAATAAATGGCGTGGAGCCCATGGAATAAGTACATCTTTCATGATTGATTTGTTTAATGGCCTTTTGACTTTCAAACTTACTCTGTAACACTACTTTCCCACCTATTAACATCGGCGCAATGATCCCATGATGAAAACCAGTAGCGTGATTCAGCGGGGCCGGCATAAATATAATGTCATCCTTTGTCAACTTCAAAGCTTTGTTGAAATACTTCTCACTAAAAATAATATTGTTATGCGTCAACATAACACCCTTGACGCCTCCAGTAGTTCCAGATGTATAAAGAATGGCGGCAACATCATTACTCTTTGCTTTTTTCACAAGATCACTATTATTTTTTAAGGCTGCTTTTTCACTTAGAATTTCTTTTAAAGTGATGGACTTGGTAAATTTTTCCTTCTGATTATCTAATAAAACCAAATGTTTAAGACAACTGATCTTTTTTCTTGAACATTGAATCATTTCTTCGTAGTTTGTTTTGTGATACCAGGTTGGACAAAAGAAAATTTTGCTTTGGGACAAATTTAAGAGATATTCCAGCTCTTTTCCGGTATAACACAACCCAATCGGATTAATAACTGCACCAACTTTTAAACAGGCAATGGTAATCAGAACAAATTCGCTCCAAACAGGCACCTGGAAAGACACTACTTCACTGGGATTAATTTTAATCTTTTTCATATAGGATACAATAGCATTTGCCTGCTCATCCACCTCTTTGTATGTAAAACGATTTCCCTGATCATCTACAACAAATTCACGTTCCCCATTATTTGCTACTGACGCACTCCAATAATCCAACAACGTTTCTTTACTCCAATAGCCTAATTCTTCATACAATTCCCTTTGATGTCCATTTATTTTCATTCTTCCTTCATCCCCTTTTTATTTAAAAAGAGTGCCTTTAATACAACTGATTCAAAATCAGTACTGATGAGAGCATTAAAAACTGCTTCCTGTTAAATCATACCAATAATTAATCGGTACTCTCTTAGATTGATAAGCATAACACCAGTACTACCTCTCAGTTTTTCCTAATTTAAGTCTTATCGATTAAACATTCTGCGATTTTATTGGTTCAATTTTCGCTAGCAAAGCAAGAATAGAACCGACAATACAAACTGCTGCACAAACCCACAATGCATAACCATAAGCTACGGCATTACTGGCACCAGCGTTTAATCCTGCATCAACAACCAATCCTGTTACTGTTGGTGCAAGAACCCCAGCTACTGCACCAATAATCCCAGCTAAGCCCGAATATACACCCACATTGGCTGGACAAATGGATGCCGGTACGGAAAAGTAACCGCCCATTGTCAAGCACAGGAAGCCATATGATAATGATACCGCAGCAATAACCAATGTTGGATCAGTCGCATTTGCTCCAACAAAAATCAACACTGCCGCGCCAATCATGCCAATTACCTGAACTAATTTTCGACCGATCTTATCCCCAAATTTTTTGGAAGCCCCATCTGCGATAAATCCACCCACAAAATAAGCGAAGAAACCAACAATAAATGGCGTTGCACCAGCACTGATGCTCATCCCACGCCCGATGGTGAAATAATTGGGAAGCCAGGTAGTCGCAAAGAAGTACATATAAACCGCACACCCATAAGATAAACACATTAGCCATACAGCCGGGGTTTTAAAGATATCCGCTTTTGAAAGGACAACCGGTTGTGTGTTTTCCTGACCTTCAGGTCTCTGCTGAATCCACTCAATTTCTTTCTGATTAACCTTTTTGTGTTCTTTAGGCGATGATTTTCCTACCAGAACCCAGATAATACACCATACCGGAAAGATTATTGCATAGATATAGAATAAATTTTTCCATCCAATCAGTGGCAGCATCGCTGCTGCAATATACATATTAAGTGCTGAACCCAATGGGCAACCTGCCTGAACTAATGCAGAAGCAACCCCAAATTCTCTTTTAGGAAACCATTTTCCTAAATTTGACATGGCACCGGGAACGATACATCCCTGCGAAGCACCCTCAAGAATACGAACTAATATCATCAAGAACATGGAAACCCCGATAATCGGAGTAAAGAATGTAAATACCCCCGAGAGTAGTAAGCTGATAATGAGCACCTTTGTTGCTCCGTATTTATCGGCGATTGATCCTGATGGGACCATTGTAATCATATAACCAATAAAAAATGCCGTGGAAGCATAACCAAACTGTGCTGAAGACCAGCCATATGCCTCCATAATCGATTTCCCTGAAACTGAGAAGACTGTTCTTCCCATAAACATAACCATAAATGAAAGTGCCAGAACAACTGCCACAGCCCATCTTACGTTAGTTTTTTTTCCATCACTCATGAGAATCCCCTTTCATATTAGAATTCTATTTGATAAACGACTTTACTCTGATGTTTGTTTGAAAAACAAATATTAATACTCACCGTACTTTTTCGATTACCAATAAAATTCTATTGTTCTAAATTTTTTGAAATACGCATTTCCTTAATCATGGCCGGCACCATTTCAAATACATCTCCCACAATTCCATAATCAGCCACTTCAAAAATTGGTGCAGAAGCATCCTTGTTAATGGCAATAATGGTATCTGATTCGGTCATACCTGCTAAATGTTGCACTGCTCCTGAAATGCCACAGGCAATATATACTTTTGGGGTAACGGTTTTTCCGGTCTGACCAACCTGTTTACTTTGAGGTATCCATCCAGCATCCACTGCTGCTCGGGATGCACCAACACTTCCCCCTAAAAGATCTGCCAGTTCCTTAAGCATTGCAAAATTTTCTGCTCCTTTTAATCCTCTGCCACCGGCTACAATATACTCAGCTTCTTCGAGTTTAATACCAGATTCATCATTGGCTTTAATAAAATCGATCACCTTTGTTAAAATATCTTCTTGTTTGGTTCGAATATCTTCTCGAATCATCACTGGAAGTTTATTCTGACATTTCTGCGGTTTTTTAAAGGCACCCGGTCGTACTGTTCCCATTTGTGGTCGCGTTTCACTACATAGAATTCGGGCATAAAGATTCCCTCCAAAAGCTGGTCTTTCCCAAACCACATTCCCAGTATCTTCTTCCACGCTTAATGCTGTACAATCCGCCGTTAATCCTGTTTTCAAGCGAATCGCAAGTTTAGATCCCAAGTCTCTTCCATTTGCTGTAGCACCGATGAGGATCGTATTGGGATGATATTTTTCGCACAGTTCCAAAAATGCATGACCATAGGCATCGGCTGAATAGTTTGCATATTCCTCTCCGCGTACCACGTAAATGATATCTGCTCCGTATTCAGTCGCTCCTTTAATCGCTTCATCAACATTTTCGCCGATGATAACGGCACAACATTTTTGTTTTAATGCCTCCGCTAATAATCTGCCTTGCCCTAATAGTTCATAACCAACATCTTTGGGATGTCCCTGGAAACAATCGATAAATACCCACACATCCTGATATTGTTTCAAATCCATATTTTGTCCCTCCTTCTTATAGTATTTTCGCTTCTGCCAGTTTGCCAAACAGCACTTTTGCCGTTTCCCGAGGGTTAACAATCTCAAGCATTTCACAGCTTGATTTCCGCTCAGGTATAAAGGTTGATTTAACTCGGGTTGGTGATCCCTTTAATCCAATTTTTGTGGTATCCATGTTGGGTAGGTCGGCCAGTGTAATATTTTCAATATCCGCTTTCAGCGATTCAATTTTACCTTTAATTGTAGCGTATCTCGGTTTGTTTGTTTCCTTTGTTGCGGTACATAGAATCGGTAATTTTGCTTCTACAATCTCTATCCCTTCTTCAATTTCCCTTTCCACAACGCACTTATTTCCGTCGATTTTCATACTCCGTATATGGGTCAGTCTGGCAATTCCCAGATGTTCTGCAATACTAGGCGCTGTTTGTCCCGTATCTCCGTCAATGGCCTGTTTTCCACCCAAAATCACATCAAATGGTCCAAGCTTTTCAATCACCTTGGACAAAATATAACTGGTCGCATAGGTATCTGATCCCCCAAAAGCACGATCCGTAACTAAATAAGCTTTGTCCGCACCCATGGAAAGGGCTTCTCTTAGAGTTGCCTTAGCTTGTTCCGGGCCCATGGAAATGACCGTAACCGAACCGCTATGCTGTTCTTTTAACTGAATCGCCTCTTCTAATGCATTCTTATCAAATGGGTTCATAATACTGGGAACACCTTGACGAATCAATGTATTTTTTATCGGATCAATTTTGATTTCGGTTGTATCCGGAACCTGTTTTACACAAACAACAATATTCATTTCCGCTCCTCCTTACTTGTATTCTCTGTCTAATTCGTTTGCTATGGTCATTCTCTGGATTTGATTGGCGCCTTCAAAAATTTGAAACACCTTGCAATCCCGCATCAGTTTTTCGACTGGGTATTCCTTGCTGTACCCATACCCACCAAAAATTTGAACCGCATTGGAAGTCACTTCCTGAGCACAATCAGATACAAAAGTTTTAGTAATCGATCCTTCTTTTCGAACCAAACTGCCGTTATCCATCATTCGCATAGTGTTATTCACAAGCACTCGGGATGCTTCAGTTTTTATCGCCATATCGGCAAGCATCTGCTGAACCATCTGGAACTTGATAATGGGTTTCCCAAATTGTTTTCTTTCTTTTGCATATTTTACTGATTCATCCAGAGCGCGTTGCATAATGCCAACTGCCAGAGTAGCAACAAACGCTCTTGATAAGTTTAAGGCATTTAATGCCAGTTTAAAGCCGGAACCTTCTGCTCCAACCATGCTGGATGCTGATACTCTAACATTTTCAAAAGTAACATCTGTTGTATTTGAAAGTCGCAGGCCCATTTTATTTTCATGTTGACCAATGGTTATTCCTGGTGCATTCGCATCAATAATAAAGGCTGAAATACCTTTATGACCAGCTTTCACATCGGTTTTAAAGAACCCTACAAATAGGGCAGCTATCTCACCGTTGGTAATAAAGGTCTTGGTTGCATTCAAAATGTAGTCATCCCCATCTTTAACGGCCATTCCTCGAAGTGCGGCAGGATCTGATCCGGCATTAGGTTCGGTTAATGCAAATGCGGCAAAGTTGCCTTTTCCAATAATATCTGCAAAATATTTTCCCTGTTCCGGTGTACCTGAAAGGATTACATTTCTTAAAGCTACAAATGTGGTTACAAATGTAATGGCATAACCGGCATCAACTTTTGCCAATTCCTCAAAAATCATGGCTGTGGTTTCATAACTTAAACCGGTTCCCCCAAATTCTTCCGGAATTTCCAGCATATGCAGCCCCATATCAAAAGCCCATTTGAATAACTCTCCTGGACATTCACCTTTTTCATCCAATTCCTGAACATATGGCTTGATTTCGTTTTCTGCCATATCTTTTACAAGTGCAATCAGTGCTTTTTGTTCTTCGGTATATAATAAACTCATCTATTTCAACCCTCCTTTATTTTTTTAGAAGTTTTAATCCGGTTACTGCTCCCTGATCGATGGATTCATTAATCTGGGCATCATTGTAGCCAAGTTCTTTCATGATCTCCTGGGTGTGAGCTCCCTGGGATTTACAGGTTTCCAGCCGTGGCTCCGTCATGGATTCGAATATAATTGGATTGGTTGGAACCATTCGTTTCCCGGAAGGATAATCAACTTTTGCTAAAATATTATTTGCCCAAACCTGTTCATCTTCATATACATCCAATGGCTCATTGGCAGCTTCACAGGGAAGTTCATTTTCTGAAAGCATTTTAACCAACTCCACGCGATTGATTTGTGCAATAGCGCCATCAAGTCTGTCAATGACTTCGCTGTTCAGTTTATTTGTATTAAGCTTTGCACAATTGTTGTATTTGGAATTGTCTACCATATCATCAAGTTTCAATAACACCATGATTTTATTGTAATCCCGGTCATATTCTGGACAGCACATGATTACCCATTTTTCGTCTCTGGTTCGATAACAATTATTAAATGGGTTGACCACTTCCCTGCGGCTCTTTGGATATTGGTTGCCGTACTGAGCTGAAATCATCGCGACACTGAGCATAAATGATGCCGCATGTTGAAGACAAACTGTTACCTTTTCCCCATTTCCTGTTTTTTCCCGACTGTAAAGAGCCCCGCAAATCCCTGCTAAAAGTGCGATGGAAACCTGAAAATCGCCAAACCCATTGGGTGGATTCATGGGAGATCCCCCTTTATCAACAGTTGTACCTAAAACGCCGCCTCTTGCCATATAGCAGGTAGCATCAAAGCCCGGTTTATCTTTATCCGGTCCTTTTTCGCCATAACCTGTAACTTGCGCAAAAATAAGTCGCGGAAATTTTTCTTTAAGCGTTTCGTAATCCAACCCTAGTTTAACTAACCCTTTGGTTCTAGTATTGGTTACAAATACATCTGCCTCCGATAACAGCTTATGCATAACTTCCATACCACGTTCGGTTTTTAAATTAATGGTAATAAATCGTTTGTCCATATTGGCAACATCAAACGCCAGGTTCTCATCATCAGTAAAAGGCATGTTGAAAACCGCGCCTTGTTCTCTGGCCGGATCGCCTTTTGGGGCTTCCACCTTAATTAAATCGGCACCCCACTCCCCCATCACCCGAACGGTGGTAGGAGCAGCTAAATAAGTTGTTAAATCAACGACTTTTACTCCTTTTAAAGGTTCCATATTTTCTCCTTTTTCTTTGTTTGTAAAGATAGCCCTTCGAATCTTTTCGAAAGGCTATCTTTATGAGTTATTGTCAGTTCTTAGTTAATTTCAATGATGCCGCCGTTTGCAATTAATTTTCTGGATGCGGTTAAACGTTGAACCGTTCTTGGTCCTTCTTCTAACCACATTGCTCGACAATCTCGATATAACCGTTCAACAGGGCCATATACACAATCTTCAAAGTATCCAATCCCACCAAAGATTTCAAGCATATAGTCTGAAACCAGTTTAACAGTGTTGATGCTGTGAAGCTTACACATAGCTGCTTTCATTTCAATATCTTTGCCTGCTTCAAAATCTTTTGCAAAATCATAAACCATTAATCGACAAGCGTGAATTTCAGTTCCCATATCTGCAATACTCTGTTGAATGGCTTGTCTTGCTACTAACGGTTTTCCAAAAGTAACGCGGTCTTTTGCTCTTGCAATAGTCATTTCCAACATTCTTTGCGCCATACCAAGGTTACTTATTCCAATATGTGCTCGCGATACAGATAAGGAATGCATTGCAATTTTCAAGCCATCGCCTTCTTCACCCAGAAGATATTTTTTATTTAATCTCATGTTTGTGAATTTTAAACCGGCATGCCCTGCTCCACGACAACCCATCATATGAGGCATTGGCACAATTTCGTAACCTGGTGTATTAACCGGAACAAAGAAACCAGATAGTCTTTTATCTTTGTCAGCATTCGGATCAGTAACTGCAAAAACATAAGCGAACTCACAGCAGTCGGTATGTGAGATCAGGAATTTTTCCCCGTTTAAGATATAGTCATCACCATCTTTAACTGCCGTTGTATGTAAATCTGCTCCGGTTCCACCAGTTTCTTCGGTTAATGCAAAACATGTGAATACCGATTTATCTGCAAATTGACTCATGTATTCGTCTTTTAATTCTTTGTTTCCAAAATCATCAAGAATCCGCCAGTTCATATCGGCTGCATAGTGAAGATGCATACGCATTCCTCCAGGTCCACGACTGAATTCTTCCTGTACTTGAAGGATTTGCAATTCATCCATTCCCCAACCACCATATTGTTCAGGTAAACTGAATCGATATAAATTATTTTTGATTGATAAATCGAAAAATTCCTGTGGGAACTTATTCGTAACTTCAACCTCTTTCTGAATTTCTTCAAACGGACCTTCTGCCAATTCTCTAACCTGTTTCAGATATGCTTGAAACTCTTGTTCATTTAATTTTGCCATTTTTTCCTCCTCGTTGTTTTTTTAACAATCTTTTTATGGCTATATTATATATCAGGTCCATTCATCATATCCAATAGCTAGTTTTTTGGTTTTCGCTGCTTATTTATCGTTTACACCTATATATACTTTTATCTGTTGTTTAGTTCTAATTTGTGTGATAGAATTATAAAATTTTTGTTATATATTCCATTCTTCACCCTTCCTGAACTCCTTCTGTGTTCGAGTTCTATCTCTTTATCCTTATTCTTTCACCTTCTTAACTTTCCAGCGCTTAAAGGTAAAAAATTTTTTCTGTGATATTTTGTGAAAAAAGAAGAAAGCAAAAAAGCATTATCCTTGACTCGAATCGCTGATATTCTGCTTCAACTGTATGAAAATGAAATATCCGGACTGCTGCCACATTATAGTAGTGGACAAAATCCTTTTTGAAGAGTATAATGAATCTAAATTAAAAATTACTATTAAGAAAGAGGTGTTTTTATGGAAAAGAAGAAAGTTATTGAGTTAATACAAGAAAAAGTAAAAGCCGCCAGTTTCGATGATAAGGGAATTGCTATTATTCCTATGATTGACATTAATGATGGCAACGTGATTGTTGATGTATTAGAAGATTTAAAAAAAGACAGTACTTTTGAATTTGATTTTGATCTTGATAAGATGTCACTTAAGGTCTATAATCCTCTTGATGATATGGAAGGATTTAAAGAAAGACATACCTCCCCTCAGAAATGTAAATAGCCCAGTAGTTTATTTTGTATTTTAAAACGCCTGATTAATGTTGAATTCAACATTAATCAGGCGTTTTTTTAATTCTGGCAGTTATTTATCATTTTCTTCATTTTGTCGATGATCGAGTGCTGCCTGAGCTGCTGCTAAACGGGCAATTGGCACCCGGAAAGGTGAACAAGATACATAACTTAATCCCGCTTTATGGAAGAAGTAAATGGATTTTGGATCGCCTCCGTGTTCTCCGCAAACACCGATTTTTAGATCTGGTTTTGTTTTACGACCTAAGGTTACTCCCATTTCCACCAATTTTCCAACTCCTTCAACATCAATGCTTTGGAATGGGTCATTTGGTAAAATCCCTTTGTCTTTATAATCTGTAATAAATTTTCCGGCATCATCACGTGAGAAACCATAAGTCATCTGGGTAAGATCATTGGTCCCAAATGAGAAGAATTCTGCGGTTTCGGCAATCTTATCAGCAATCAGGGTTGCTCTGGGGATTTCCATCATTGTTCCGATCAGATACTTAATATCTGATTTTTTCTCTGCTTTCACAATTTCTGCAGTATTTCGAACAACTTTATCCAAATAGGTCAACTCTTCATTGATTCCAACCAGCGGAATCATGATTTCTGGAACAATGTTAAATCCGCAGGCTTCTTTAACTTCAATAGCCGCTTCCATAATTGCTCGTGTTTGCATCTCAGCAATTTCCGGATAAGTGATTGCTAAACGACACCCACGATGACCAAGCATCGGATTAAACTCTTCTAGTCCATTAATGACGGTTAACATATCTTCTTTATTGAGCCCCATATCTTTTGCCAATGCTTCAATATCTTTGTCTTCCGTTGGAAGGAACTCATGCAGTGGCGGATCTAATAAACGAACGGTAACCGGACGTCCTTCCAAAGCTTTATAAATGCCGATAAAATCTTCTTTTTGCATTGGCAAAATTTCAACGAGTGCTTTTTCTCTTAATTCTTTTGTATCTGAAAGAATCATACGTCGTACACTTGGAAGACGGGCTTCATCAAAGAACATGTGCTCAGTACGGCAAAGTCCTACGCCCTCGGCCCCAAAGCGAACTGCAACCGATGCATCTCGAGGTGTATCAGCATTTGTCCGAATACCAAGCGTTCTAAATTCATCTGCCCATTCCATTATTTTTCCAAAATGTCCTGAAAGTTCTGGTGTCACAGTTTTAATACTTCCCTTATACACTTTTCCGGTACTGCCGTTTAAAGAGATATAGTCGCCTTCTTCAAAGACTTGTCCGCCAACAACAAATCGTTTTGCCACTTCATCTACTTTAATCGCTTCACATCCGGCAACACAACATTTTCCCATGCCTCTGGCTACAACGGCAGCATGTGAAGTCATTCCGCCACGGGCGGTTAAAATCCCATTTGCTGCATTCATGCCTTCAATGTCTTCAGGTGATGTTTCTTTTCTAACTAACAGAGTTTCTTCGCCATTAGCTGCCGCGGCACAAACCGCTTCTGCTGTAAAATAAATTTTACCCATGGCAGCTCCTGGCGATGCCGGAAGACCTGTTCCTAAAAGTGCTGCTGCTTTTAAAGCGGCTTCTTCAAAGGTTGGATGAAGCAATTGATCCAATGATAAAGGATCTAAACGTAAAATAGCTTCTTCTTTGGTAATAAGGCCCTCTTCAACCATATCAACAGCCGCACAAAGAGCTGCTGCAGCCGTTCTTTTACCGGTTCGTGTTTGCAGCATATAGAGTTTACTCTTTTCAATCGTGAACTCGATATCCTGCATATCTTTGTAATGATTTTCCAATAATTCAGCTGTTTCATGGAATTGCTTATAAACCGCCGGCATGATGTCCTTAAGGTCATCAATATTTTTCGGTGTACGGATTCCTGCAACAACATCTTCTCCTTGAGCATTAATTAAAAACTCTCCAAACAGTTTCTTTTGTCCGGTTGCTGGGTTTCTGGTAAATGCCACGCCGGTCCCACAATCATCGCCCATATTTCCATAAACCATGGATTGGACATTGACAGCTGTTCCAATATCATGGGGAATATCATTCATATTTCGATAACTGATTGCGCGATTATTATTCCATGATCTAAAAACTGCTTCAATAGCCATCAACAATTGTTCTTTCGGATCTAACGGGAAGTCTTTTCCCGTTTCTTCTTTGACAATTTTTTTATAGGCAACAACGACCGCTTTTAAATCCTCTGCTGTTAACTCAGTATCGTCTTTATAGCCATTTTTTTCTTTAGCATCATCTAAAATTTTATCAAATTTATCTTTGCTGATTTCCTGAACAACATCACCAAACATTTGTATAAAACGACGATAGCTATCAAAAGCAAAGCGTTCATTGTTCGTTGATTTTGCAATTCCTGCAACGGTTTCATCATTAAGTCCAAGATTGAGAATAGTATCCATCATCCCCGGCATTGAGAATTTTGCACCAGAACGAACAGACACCAATAATGGATTCTCTGCATTACCAAATTTCTTCTCGCATTTTGATTCTAAAATTACCAGGTTCTTATTAATCTGATCGATGATTTCATCGGAAAGTTTCTTGTTTTGATTGTAATACTCGGTGCATGCTTCAGTTGTAACAGTAAAGCCCTGCGGAACCGGTAACCCGATATTGGTCATCTCGGCTAAACCTGCACCTTTTCCCCCCAGTAACTCTTTCATGTTTGCATTGCCTTCTTCAAACAAATAAACCCATTTTTTTGACATTTTGTCTACCTCCTCATTATATTTGCAAGTATGATCGCTGCAATTTCTTCAATTGCTTTTGATGTAACGTCAATGACCATACATCCTAATTTATCAAAAAGCTGTTGTGCTTTTTCTAACTCCATCATGACTCTTTCATTGCTTCCATAATTTGATATCCCAGTGAGGCCCATTGCCTTCAGACGTTCGGTGCGAATGTCCACAAGGTGCTTTGGATCCAGTATGAGTCCAAATATTTTTTTATTTGATATTTCAAACAATTCCTTTGGTGGTTCAACTTCTGGCATCAAAGGAATATTTGCAACCTTATAATTATTGTTTGCCAAATAAATACTAATCGGCGTTTTTGATGTGCGTGATACCCCAATCAAAATAATATCTGCCTCATCTAGATGCGAAGTATTTTTCCCGTCATCATATTTTACCGCAAACTCAATCGCTTCTACCTTTTTAAAATAATGATCATCCAGTTCCGGCGTTGGTTTAAAATTGTGCGTTGGTTCTTCCCCGGTAATACCTCTTAGTGTTTCCACCAAAGATCCCAAGACATCATAAATCGGAATGCCCCAGCATCTGGCTTCAGTTTCCATATAACTTTTTAGTTCTGGAGAATTAAAGGTATAAACGACTAATCCGTTTTCTTTTTTTGCTAACTCCAATAAATAATCAATACTTTTTTTGTCATTAATAAACGGATGAAATCGCACTTCTCGAATTGAACTTTCAAAGCAGCTTTTACCTGCTTTAACCAGCAATTCACCAATTTCACTTAGTGTATCTGAAACCACGAAAATTACAATGTCTTTCATCAAACTATCCCATCACTCTGTATTATCTCCCATATTCACCACATACCGGGTGATATTTGTTCGCGATACCTTACCGACAAGGACTAATCGTTGATTGCCTTTTTCATCAAGTTCCTTACTTACAATCGGCAATGATTCCACCTCATAAAGCATGGTTTTGTAGGCAGCATCATAAACTGACTCCGTCGGTTCAAGATAAATAATATTTGGCATCCGCGTCATAATCAAAGGAATTGGCAGCGATTCTACCTCTTCTCTCCCAATCATTGCTTTAATAAAATCCTTACGCGATACAATTCCAGAAAGGTACTTACCATCTACAACATATAAAGTTCCAGCATTTTTCGTGAACATCGTTATGATTCCATCATATATTGAGGTTGTCTCCTCAACAACTGTTGGTTCCGTCTGAATATCCATAACACTAATGGTTTTTATATAACTTCCAAGTATGTGCAATAATGAACGCCCAGTATAATAATAACCAACCTTTCGTTTTGCTTCAAGTATCCCCAACATGGTAAGAATTTTTAAATCAGGTCGGATGGTTGCTCGATTGATATTTAGTATTTCTGCAATTTCGCTGCTTTTCACGGGTTGTTTTTCTTTTACAATTTCGATTATTTCCTTTTCTCTAGCTGAAAGCTCCATATTCGGCCCCTCTAAAACTAATATTTATTTTATTAAGTATAACACATATCATATAAATGTAAACAACTAATAAAATATTTTTGTCCCACATGATAATATTTTATTAGTAATATCTAATGTAACCTTTTTCATATCGATATTGATTCAACTAAGCCCTCATAAACTTTATCACCGATCCGAGTCACATTTTTTATTTCTTCCAACTCTTTAAATCCGCCATTTTTTTCTCGATAATCAATGATTCCCTGAGCAATCACATCGCCTACCCCTGGAAGGCTTTTTAGTTCTTCAATATTTGCTGTATTGATATTTATTTTTTTATTTTCTTTGGCATCTGCGGTTTCAGTCACTTCGCCAATGGTTGGAATATGAATTTTTTCTTCGTCTTTAATTTTTCTTGCAAGGTTTAATGTACTGACATCAGCCGACCCGGTCAATCCTCCAACAGCCTCTACTGCCTCTATTAAACGGGCATCCTGATTTAATGTTACCACACCAGGATTATTGACCGCTCCGGTAATATGAACCATAATCTGTGCATTGCCCGAATCGCTGCTGTCTTCATTTAAATTCTCAGCCCCTGATACGTTCATTTCAGCTCCGCTAGAAGTTTTAAAGTGGTACCATCCCCAAAAAACGCACAAAAAAACAAGCACGATGAGAACGTACAGGATTTTGTTGCGATCAAGCTTATCCATTTCACACTCCTAAAGGTTGTGATTCCCACCGGCCATTATTTAGTATCCAATATTCCTTATATCCATAGCTTAATAATAACGCTTCTGCTTCATTAAATTCACTTACAATTCCGTCAACTGAATGAGCATCTCCACCGATTGTAATGGGAATGTTTCGTTTGCGCATTTCTGGTATCATCCAATCTGAAGGATACCGTCCAACTCCAGGTACTCGCATATTTGCCCCTGTATTAATCTCCATTCGGGTATTGGTCG
>JGI24143J45723_1001024_pt1 | contig 13837 bp, 12 predicted proteins | sample BarGraIncu00432A_FD_45723 | JGI IMG/M metagenome (IMG submission 45723)
TCCAGTCGGTAGCCCAGGAAGGTCATGGCACAGTGCTGCAAATTTTTGACCGGCGAGTGGCTGGCCGCAGCGTTGTTCAAGGTTGGCTCACCCACAATAGCGGCCATGGTAGGTCTTAGTTTGGTGTTTAGCAACATCTGCTTGAGCGCCTGGTAGGCGGTGACAGCCGACATTTTCACAGGGGCCACGGTCAGCAAGGGCTCAATGCCGCTGTCGGGCAACAAATCGGCCAAAAGCCCGGCCTGGGCATAGATGACAACGACGCCAAAGCGCTGAAACAATTCGCTCAGCGGCGCCAGTGGCCCGCCCGGACGCGACATCGGTTGGCAAAGCTGCGTCAAGCCCATTGCCGCAGGGATCACTGACCAGGACAAGGGCGTACTGCTCTCGTCGCCCTGCAGGTGGGCATCGTCGAGCAGTTGCGCCAGCCCTGGGTTGTCGGCTGATTCAACCGTGGTGGCGTCCAGTACCGCAACAGAATGCCCAAGATCGACCAAGGTGGCGCACAGACTCCACAGCAGGGGCAGCTCGCCCTGCTGCTGGCCATGGCTGGCCACGGCCATGACGCGTGGCGCCGCCTGCAAGGCAATGCGGTGCAGCCCAGCACCCTGGTTGACGCCCATGTCAAGCATCAAGCCGTCCTGGTTGCGATGCGCTGGCCGGGGTAAAGAAGAAGTCCAGATCCGCAGGTTTGGGGTCAAACGCCGACTTGGCCGGCGAGCGCATGGACTGACGCACCAGTTTGGCGGCGTCCGCTGCCTCCCAGTCCTCGGGTACTTTTTGGCCCATGGTGACGCCGCGCAGTACCAACTGGTGGCGAATGATCGCATCCAACGCCGGCCCGAGTTTGGCCGCTTCGTCGGTTTTGGAGAGCACTGCCTGCTGCACGCCGGTGGATTTGAAAGACGAGACCACATCATCGAGCGAGTCGCCGTGTCCGCCGGCGTTGAGTACCAGCAAGCGGTTCACGCCCGGCAAATCCAGCACGTCGAGCATGCCGCGTTTGCGTGGATCGTTCGGCGCCAGGCCGGTGGTGTCAATCAGGACCATTTTTTTGTTGCCCAGCAAGTTCAGCAGGTCTTGCAGCGCGGCGCGGTCATGCGCCAGGTGCGCCACCACGCCCAGCATGCGGCCAAAAGCGCGCAACTGCTCATGGGCTCCCACCCGGTAGGTGTCGAGCGTGATGAGCCCGACGCTGGCGGGGCCATGGGTGCGGGCACACAGACCGGCCAATTTGGCGGCGGTGGTGGTCTTGCCAACGCCGGTGGCGCCGACCAGCGCATAAGTGCCGCCCTCTTCATGGATGGGGCGAGACGTGGCGTCGGTTTTCAGGTTGCGTTCCAGGATATCCATGACCCAGCGCACCGATTCGGTGGCACCTGTTTCTTCGGGCATGCGCTCAAGAATGGTGCGCGCCAGCGTGGGCGAATAACCGGCGCGAATCAGCTTGAGCATCAAGTTGGANTGNATCGGACTCTGGCGCGCNTGNCCCAGCCAGGTCAGGGTGTTGAAGCGGTCTTCAATCAGGGCTTTCATGGCGTGCAACTCGTTCACGATGCCTTGCGACAGTGCGGGCGGGTGCGGTGCCGCCAGCACCGGGGCTGGCTTGGGAACGGCAGTTACTTTGACTGGCGGCTGGATCTCGATTTGCCGCGGAGCCGGCAGTGCAGCCTCTCTGGGTGTGTGCTCTGGCCTTGCCTCATGGCTGGCTGCTGCCGTTGTTGGGCCGGTCATGGACTCGTGACGGCGGCGCAGCATCCGTTCGCGCACATAGTCCTGAAACGACAAGGTGCTCATCGCCAGTTGGGTGGCGTCATCCTCCACCTGGGCGCTGGACTCGGGCACGCTGGGCAGCGTAGCGCGACGCAGCGCGGGCTGGTCCTTGCTTCGATTGGCAAAAGATTCCGTAGTGTCCAGCGTCGCCAGGGTCTCTTCCCCGGTGGCGACCACCTCGACGCCGGTGGCGGTCGGGCGATTCGACAGAATCAGGGTGCCGTCGCCAAAGGCGTGACGGGCCTTGGCCAGCGCCTCGCGCGCCGTGGGTGCAGTAAAGCGTTGAATGTTCATGATGAGGCACCTTTAAGAATCGGACCGATGCGGATGGTGTGGGACTCTGGAATTTCGCTGTGCGCGAGCACCTGAAGCCGGGGCGCAACGCGTCGTACCAGACGGGAGATTGCGCTGCGAATTTGATCGGGCACCAGCAGGCAGGCTGGAATACCAATTTCTTCCTGCTTGAGCGCCACCTCGGCGGCGGTGCGGGTAAAGATGTCGGCCACACCGGGGTCCAGCGCTGGCCCCGCCGCGTTGCCAAGCGCCTGAACCAGCAAGCGCTCAAGGGGCGGATCAATGGCAATCACATTGAGTTCACGCGCCGGGCCGTAAATTTGTTGCACGATGGCGGGCGACAAGGCGATGCGCACCCGTCGTGCCAACTCCGCCGGGTCGGTCACGCTGCCTGCGTGCTCGGCCAGTGATTCAATGATGGTGCGGATATCGCGGATGTGCACCGACTCATCGAGCAGCAGTTGCAGGACTTTCTGGAAAACAGCGATCGGGACCATTTTGGGGACCACTTCTTCAATCAGTTTCGGGGCCAGTTTGCTCACGTGTTCAACCAGTTGCTGGGTTTCGGTGCGGCTCAGTAATTTGGAGGCCTGAACCTGCATCAAGTGTGACAAATGCGTGGCCATCACAGTCTCGGAATCAACCACGGTAAAGCCGGCCATTTGCGCGGCTTCTTTTTGTTGTTCGTCGATCCAGTGCGCCGGCAAACCAAAGGCCGGGTCCGTCGTGGCGGTGCCGATCAGGGGCGTCGTGATGCCGCCCGGGTTGATGGCCAGGTACATGCCGGGAAACGCTTCGCCTTCGCCCGCAATCACACCGCGCAGGGTGATGCGATAGCCGCTGGGCTTGAGTTCCAGGTTGTCGCGCACATGCACCGGCGGCGGCAAGAATCCGACCTCCTGGGCAAATTTGCGACGCACGCCCTTGATGCGGGTCAGCAAGTCGCCCTGACGCGTTTTGTCCACCAGCGCGATCAGCCGGTAACCCAATTCAAGGCCCAACTGGTCCACCGGTTGCAGGTCGTCCCAGGAGGCTTCGCCGTCGGAGGTCACCACCGGTGCCGATGCTGCCGGGTCGGGTGGCAAGGGTTTGTGGGCCAGCTCCCAGGCACCATAGCCCAGCACCAGCGCGATGCCGATGAACACCACGTGCGGCATGCCGGGAATCAGACCCAAAATGCCCATGATGGCTGCGGTAATGCCCAGCACGCGGGGNGAAATGAACATTTGATCGACGATCTGACGGCCCAGGTCATGGTCCTTGCCGACGCGCGAGACCACCATGGCCGCCGCCACCGAGATCAACAAGCCCGGAATCTGCGCCACCAGCGCGTCGCCTACGGCCAGCAGTATGTAGGTGTCGGCAGCTTGCCCGGCCGTCAAGCCGTGCTGCAAGACACCCACCATAAAGCCGCCAAAAATATTGATCAGCAGAATCAGAATGCCGGCCACCGCATCGCCGCGCACAAACTTGGAGGCGCCGTCCATCGAACCAAAAAAGTCCGCTTCTTCCGACACCTCGGCGCGGCGCCGTTTGGCCTCTTCTTCATTGATCAGGCCCGCATTCAAGTCGGCGTCCACCGCCATCTGCTTGCCGGGCATGGCGTCCAGCGCAAAGCGCGCCGACACTTCGGCGATGCGCTCGGCACCCTTGGTCACCACAACAAAATTGATCACCACCAGAATTGAGAAAACGATCAAACCGACAGCGAAATTGCCGCCAATCAAAAAGTGCCCGAAGGCTTCAATCACCGCACCGGCGGCGCCTGGTCCGGTGTGACCTTCCAGCAGCACGACGCGGGTGGACGCCACATTGAGGGACAGCCGCATCAACGTGGTCAGCAGCAGCACCGCAGGAAACGCGGCAAAGTCGAGCGGGCGAATCATGTAGGCTGCCACCATCATCACCATCAGCGCGACCGAAATATTGATGGTGAAGAAGGTGTCGAGCAGCCACGGGGGCAGCGGCAACACCATCATGGCCAGAATCGCCACCACCAACATCGGCGCCGCCGCGCCCTTGATCAGGGCTGAATTACCGCCAAACCATTGCTGGAAGACCTTGAGCTGGGTGTTCATGCTGCGCTCGCGTTGGCCACGACCTTGGACAAGGGATCAAGCTCGGGCGGTACAAACGGTTGCGGTGCCTCGTCCGGCATCGGGCCGTCGCCGCGTAAAGCGGCTTTGAGCCGGTAAATATAGGCCAGCACCTGAGCCACGGCGGTGTACAGGCTGGCCGGAATGTCCTGGTCCAGCTCGGCATGGGCATACAGCGCGCGCGCCAGCATCGGCGACTGCAGCACCGGAATGGAATGATTTTTGGCGATGTCGCGGATCTTCATGGCCAACAGATCGGCGCCTTTGGAGACGACCTGGGGCGCACGCATGGTTTTGTCGTCGTATTTGATGGCCACCGCAAAGTGGGTTGGGTTCATCAGCACGAAGTCGGCTTTGGGCACCGCACCCACACTGTTGCCCTGGGAAATCTCGCGTTGCCGCTGGCGCAGCTTGCCTTTCATTTGCGGGTTGCCGTCCGACTCCTTGTGTTCCTGCTTCATTTCCTGATGTGACATCTTCATCCGGGACTTGTGCAAAAAACTCTGCAACGGCACATCGACCATCGCCACCAGCAAAACCACCAGCAGCAACAAAGCCATCCCCGAAGTCAGCCACTCCGTCAGCATGGGAAGGGCCGCGCGGGAGGGTTGCAAAACCAGCATCGCCAGGGCGTGCAGGGTGGAGCTCAAATACGTGGTGCCCAGAGCAATCAGCATGGCGGCGATAAAGCTCATCTTCAGCACTTCGGTAAACTTTTCTTTGGTGAACATGCGCCCGAGGCCCGTCAATGGATTGAGGCGGCTGAAGTCCGGCATGATGGGCTTCAGGCTGCTCACCCAGCCACCGGTGGCGATGCTGCTGAGCAGCACCGCCACGGTCGTAATGGCGGCAAAAATCACACAACCGATCAGCCCGGCCGTGGCCATGTCCTGCATGCGGGTGATCATGGTGGTGGGGTTGCTGACCGCTAGCGCGTCAAACGAGAGTTGCTGACGCAAAAGCACTCTGAGATGGTCAAACATCAGGGGTGCCAGCGCCATCAGGCTCAGGGCGCCGGTACCCAGTACCGCCAAATGCCCCAAATCCCGTGAGCGGCTGACCTGCCCGTCATCACGCGCCTTTTGCAGCTTGCGCTCAGAGGCGGGTAAATTGCGGTCCTGACTGCTTGGTTCCATGGCGGGGAGGCTGTTGAGTTCCCACCATTGTCGCGACGCGAATCCCTAACTAAAGGGCAATAAGAGGGGGTTTAACCCACCACTTCAGGCAAATTTTAGAAGCCCAGGCTGGCTAATAAATCATCAACTTCAGATTGGTCGGTCACCACGTCCGGGTTGCCTTCCGGGTTAACCACCGGTCCTTCCAGCACCGGTTTCAGTTCGGCCGCGGCGACATGTGTCGGTGCCTTGACCACTGCATCCGCCGGCGCGGTCTGGATCAGCAATTGAACCANCTGNTCCTCCACGTTGGCAACCAGGTTCACGACCTTGGCAATCACCTGGCCGGTCAGGTCGTGAAAGTCCTGTGCCATCATGATTTCGGTCAGGTGCTGGTCAATCTGTTGGGTGGACTGTTCAACATCGGTCAAAAAGTTCATCACATGACCCTTGGCCACGGCAGCCACAGGGTCTTTCACGATCAAGGTGCCAATACGGCGGGTCTCCGAAGCGATGTGATCATGTTGTGCCTTGGCCATGTCCACCCGGTTCAGCACCTTCTCGGCGGCTTCACCGGTGAGGCGTGCAATGTAGGAGAGGCGACTCCTGGCATCGGGTATTTCCCCAGCCCAGCCTTTGACTTTGTCGGTCAGACCCAGTCCGTTGAGTGCGTCATGCAATTGACGCGTCAGAACGCCGATGGATTGATGAACGTCGGCTGGCAATAACGGGCTTGCGCCAGGGTGTGTCGTGTTGCTTTGCATGGTGTTACTTCAATCCCAGCTTGGTGAGAATAAGGCTGACTTTGTCTTCCAGAGTGGCCTTGGTAAACGGTTTGACAATGTAGCCCGCAGCGCCGGACTGCGCGGCCAGCACGATGTCTTCCTTGCGTGCTTCCGCCGTCACCATGAGTACCGGAATATGTTTGAGCTTCTCATCCTTTTTGATTTCAGACAGCAGTTGAAAGCCATTCATATTGGGCATGTTGATGTCGCTGACGACAAAGTCAAAATTGCTGTTACGCAATTTTTGCAGTGCCGCCACGCCATCCTCGGCCTCATCGCCCTCGGTATAGCCGCTCTCCTTGAGCAGGTTGCGCACGATTCGCCGCATGGTGGAGAAGTCGTCAACAACCAAAAATCGAAGCTCATTTGCCATGGGTCACCCTTTCAATGGCGCTTGTCCGTACTGTTAATAGTAGATGCTGAATCATGATGTCTCACTGCAATGGGCTGGTTGGTGGGTTGACTGGCGCTGGCTGCGGGTCCGGGCCGGAGGTAACCGGCGGGCGCCCCGTGCCCATCAGCCGCTCTTCGGCTTCACGCGTCATCACGGTGATGCTGATTCTACGGTTCACCGCGCCGGTCGGGTTCTCTGGATCCAGAAGAATGCTCGATGCCAATCCAACCACCCGCGCCAGTTTGTCGTCTGGCATGCCGGCGGCCACGAGTTCGCGCCGGGACGCGTTGGCTCGATCAGACGAGAGCTCCCAGTTGCTGTAACCACGCTGGGCACTGCTGTAAGGTGAGCTGTCGGTGTGGCCGTCCAGGCTGATTTTGTTTTCAACGCCGTTCAAGGCCCCACCGATTCCCCGCAAGATGTCACGCATATAGGGCTTCAGCGCCGCGCTGCCGCTGTCAAACATCGGACGTTTTTGATCATCAACAATCTGGATTTGCAGGCCATCGGCCGTGGTTTCCAGTCGGATTTGCTTGCTGAACTCGGCCAGTTTTGTGTTGCCGGAAATGAGAGCACTGATTTTGGCGCTAATGCCGGCCAGCTTCTTGGCGTCTTGCTTGGCGACTTCGGCCTTGACGGCATTGGCCTGCATCCTTTTTTGAATGGGGTCGCTGCCGTCGCCGCGGCGGTTTTGCCCGCTTTTCTGCGTTAGATCAGCGCCGCCGCCGGGCAAAATGGTATTGCTGCCACCCGCGCCACTGCCGCCCTGCATGGAGACCTTCAGCGGTGCCGAAAAGTAGTCAGACAGGCCTTTTTTGTCACCTTCCGAGGTGGACCCCAGCAGCCACATCAGCAAGAAGAACGCCATCATGGCCGTCACAAAGTCGGCGTAGGCAATCTTCCAGGCGCCGCCATGTACGACGTGGACGCCTTTTTTGACCTTCTTGACGATGATCGGCTGCAGCTTTTTACCGTCAGTGGCCATAGCAGCCTAGCGAGCGCCTATTTTTTGCCACGGACATAGCTCTCCAGCTCAAGGAAGGTGGGGCGTTCGGTGGAAAACAGCACTTTACGACCAAATTCAATGGCGGTAGCGGGGTTGTAGCCTTGCATGCTGGCCAGCAACGTGGTCTTGATGCACTGCAACTCTTTGGCACTGTCTTCGGTTTTTTGTTCCAGCAAGCCGCCCAACGGCTCGACCACGGCATAAGCCAGTAGGATGCCCAAAAAAGTACCAACCAGGGCCGAGGCGATCATGCCACCCAGCACGGCTGGCGGCTGCCCGACCGAACCCATGGTGTTCACTACGCCCAACACCGCAGCCACAATGCCGAACGCAGGCAAGGCGCCGGCCAGACGCGCAATGGCGGCAACGGGGGCGTGGGCCTCGGCATGGTGGGTGTCAATCTCGCTGTCCATCAAGGACTCAATCTCATGCGCATTCAGATTGCCCGAGACCATCATGCGCAGGTAATCGGTCATGAACTCCACGACATGGTGGTCACTTCCCACTGCGGCATATTTTTTGAAAATTGTTGAANCGTGCGGCTCTTCGACATCTTTTTCGATCGCCATCAAACCCTCTTTGCGGGCCTTTTGCAGGATATCGTAAAGCAAGGCCATCAACTCAAGGTAGCGCGCCTTGGTGTACTTGGATCCCTTGATTGCCTGGGGAATCAGTTTGAGCGTGGCGCGCAGCACTTTGGGCTGGTTGTTAACCGCAAACGCCCCCAACGCACCGCCAAAAATGGTGATNAGCTCAAACGGCAAGGCCTTGAGAACCACGCCGATGTTGCCGCCGTGCCAGATGTACACCCCAAATATACAACCCATGGAGACGGCATAACCAATAATAACTATCATGTTTATCGCGTCAAAATGAGAAATTGCAGTCTTGGGTTAATNGTTAACTATAGCGTGCGCTGAATCATTCTAAGGAACAAAAGCGGGCGCCAAGAAAAAGAAAAGGGCGCTAAAGGCGCCCTTTCATCAGTGCTTATGCATCGGGTGGCTCAGTGCAGCAATATCCCGCCGACGCTGGCGCTCTTGCCTGCACGTGCCGGGGGCGTGCACAGGCCGCATTCAAAATGGCGCGCATTTTCATAAGCCTCGGTGACAAAATGGCCGCCGCATTTGCAGCACTTGGTCATGGCCAGCATGTTGTTGTTGATAAACTTAACCAGGCGCCAGGCGCGCGTGATGGACAGCAGGGGCTCGACCCCGCAAGCGGCAATTTGCTCGCTGTACAGGCGATANGCCTTCATGACGGCGTCAATGTCGTCCAACTCGCTCACCTTGCTCAGGTATTCGTAAGTGTTCAAAAACAGCGAGGCGTGAATATTGGGCTGCCAGGTGAGAAACCAGTCAGTCGAAAACGGCAGTTGACCTTTGCTGGGGGATCGTCCGGCCACTTCCTTGTACAGACGCAGCAAACGCTCATACGACAGGCTGGTTTCACTCTCCAGCACCTGCAGGCGGGCGCCGAGCTGAATCAGCGCCACAGCGCGTTCAACTTGCCGGGAATCATTCAAAACGCTTTTGGTGGATGCGGTGGCCATGGTGGGTGCTCCTTACATCGCTTCGGCAAAACGACCGGCCATCAAAATGCTGGCGTGCAGCTTGGTGGTGGCGTCGTTGTCGACCTTGGTTGCGGTGTGGTTGGTCAGCAGGCTCCACACTATGTCGTCGTCAACCCGAAACCGGCACAGCAGCATGGGGCTGGCGGCAATTTTCAAAATTTGCGCGGGCGACAAGGTGGCAATCAGATCCGCCGACTCTTCGGATACACCCAGCCGAAACAACGCCTCGGCCTTGTCTTTGCGAATCACGTTTTGCGCCAGCATCAAATAGGTGAGGTTGGCTTCGCGGATTTCAGTGGTGAGTTGCTCGTCGGTCATGTTCGGNTCCTGCGTTGGGCGAAACCTTTTGGGATCGCGATGGAGTTGATTCTGAACGGGGCTGCCNGGAACTTGAATCGGCATCTGCCTGTATGGACTGTCAGGGATGCGCCGCAGNCTTGTAAGGGAAATTCTTACATCAGGCGTCAAAGTCTGAATAGACGGTGACGCCATTGTTCAGAAAACGGAGCAAGGGTGTTGACAAAATAGCTGACAAGTCAGCCAGCTCTGAACTGGACGTATGAACGCCGAAACGGCGNCCAGTAAAAAAGTTGATTTTCACTTTGGGTTGGCAAGTCTAAGGGAAAACCCTTATAGTGCGACGCATGACTGAAACCAAAGAAAGAGTTAACCCGCTGTCGGACAGGGATCCTGCGATGTGGTATTTGCCCATGGAGGGTGAGACTGCGCCGCCGGCTGGCCGGGCATCGCCTTTGATGGTGCCGATCCGCTCGCTCGGGGCGAACCATCGCGCGCGCATCGCCCAGCACTTGCTGGCGCTTGAGCCGCATGACCGCTATCTGCGTTTTGGTTTTGCGGCCAATGACGAGCAAATTCAGCGCTATGCCGACGGCCTCAATTTTGAGCGGGACGAGATCTTTGGCATTTACAACCGTCGGCTGGACCTGATTGCGATGGCACATCTGGCCTTCTGCGCTGACGGCAAGCTGAGTGACTGTGCCGAGTTTGGCGTGTCGGTGTTGAAATCAGCACGCGGGCGTGGCTACGGTGGGCGTCTGTTTGACCGGGCCGCGATGCACGCCCGCAATGCAGGCATTGGCCGGATGTTCATTCACGCCCTGAGCGAGAACACCCCCATGCTGAGAATTGCCCGCAAAGCCGGCGCCACGGTGGAGCACGACGGGTCTGAGTCCGAGGCTCATTTGCTGCTGCTGCCCGCCACGCTTGACTCCCGTTTGACCGAGCTGGTGGCCGAGCAGTTGGCCCTGACCGACTACCGTATCAAGGTGCAGGTGAAGCAGTTTCGAGACGCGTTGGGCGGGATGATGGCACACCGCAGCGCGGTGCCAGACGCGCAGCGAAGCAGCCCCAAATAACGTGCTTTTGGCGGCTGGCGCCGCAGGGGCACGCCAATCCGCTATCCTTGAGGCTCGCAAACAACCGCATGTCCTGCTCTCCTGGCTGTGTCAGACCCCCACCCTTCGCGTCCTGATCGGGAAGATAAACGCACCTTTCTGCAAAAACTTGCCGAGTTCATTCACCCCGGGCCGGACTCGACCGACGAGCTGATTGCCACTCTGGCGGAAGCCGAAGACAACGAAATCATTGGTGCGGAGTCGCGCCGCATGCTCGAAGGCGTCATTCGCATGGCCGACATGACGGCCGGTGATGTGATGGTGCCCGCCACCCAGATGGAGTTGGTCAATATCGCCGACCCGTATGACGTGATGATGCATGGTGTGATTGATACCGCGCACTCACGCTTTCCGGTCTATGACGGCGAGCGCGAAAACATCATCGGCATCCTGATGGCCAAGGACTTGCTCAAACTCCAGCGCGCGCCCGAGCTCAACATCCGAGCCCTGCTGCGTCCGGCGGTGTTTGTGCCGGAAAGCAAGGGGCTGAATGATTTGTTGCGCGATTTCCAGAGTAACCGCAATCACATGGCGATCGTGATCGATGAATTTGGCCGGGTCGCCGGTCTGGTCACGATTGAGGATGTGCTGGAAGAAATTGTGGGCGAGATTGAAGATGAGTTCGATATTGCCGAGGATGAAGGCGACATTTATGGCCTGGCCGACCGCACTTACCGCGTCAGTGGCGACACCCCGATTGAGCGCGTTGAGAGCGCCTTTGGCGTTCAGTTCACCGGCACTGATCCNGACGAGGAGTTTGACACCATTGGTGGTTTGATTGCCCACGAAATGGGCCATGTCCCCAAGCGCGGTGAACGGTATGTGCTGGCCGGATTCAATTTTGTGGTGATGCTGACCCAGGGCGGGGCGGTGAAATGGTTCAAGGTGTCACCGGTGGCCGATGCATCGACTTAGCGAGCCGACGCGCCGGTCTGGCCCGCTGGTGACGCCTGCGCCGCTTGTCATGCTGCGGCGCATGACGCTGGTCTTGCTGGCCGGGCTCGCCCATGCGGCCAGCCTCGCTTGGCCCTGGNCGCTGCCGGACGTTCCTTTTGGGTTGCTGGGCTTACGCCCTGGGCAGCCGGTTTGGTGGCTGCAATTGCTGGCGTTGGGCGTTTTGGCCTGGCTGTTGGAAAGCTGCCGCCAGGCCGGTCACGCCAGCGCCGCCAGCAACACGGATTCGCGCCGCAACTGGCGCTTGGGCGCGCTGTGGGCTTGGTTGTTTTGCACTGCCTGGCTGATCGGCTCCTTTGGCTGGACCTTTGTCGCCATGCACACTTACGGCGGTTTACCGAGCCTGCTGGCGGCGTTGGCGGTGTTTGCGTTGGCCGGTCTGCTGGCCTTGTACTATGCCGCAGTTTGTGGGCTATTTGTGGCGCTAGCCCCCGTCAACAGGGCGTTTGCAGCTATTGTTTTTGCATCACTCTGGTTGTTGGCTGAATTGGCGCGCGGCATCTGGTTGACCGGGTTTGGCTGGGGTGCGGCGGGCTACGGCCACGTCGAGGGGCCGCTGGCGGGCTACGCCCCGTGGGTGGGTGCGTACGGCTTGTGCGCTTTGGCGGCGTGGCTGGCGATGAGCATGGTGCAGCTGGTTCAGCCCGATCAGTCTTGGCGCCAGCGGGCCATCACCCTGGTGGCCGCCCTGGGGCTGCTGGCGCTGCCCGCTCTGCAGCGCATCGACGATGCGGGGGCCTCACAGTCAACGGGGCGCCTGGCAGTGACCCTGTTGCAGGGCAACATACCGCAGAACGAAAAGTTTGAGAGCGGCAGCGGCGTGCCGCTGGCCTTGCAGTGGTACGGCGAGCAATTGACAAGCAGTCGCACCGCGCTGGTGATTGCGCCTGAAACGGCGCTTCCCGTTCTGCCGCAGCAGTTGCCACCCGCGTATTGGCGTGCACTGCAACAGCGTTTTGCCACCGGTCAGCAAGCGGCAATCATTGGCACACCGCTGGGCAACGAGCAGGACGGCTATACCAACTCCGTGGTCGGCCTCAAACCGGGGCAGTCGCAGCCCTGGCGCTACGACAAATACCATCTGGTGCCGTTTGGGGAGTTCATCCCACCCTTGTTCAAATGGTTCACCGCGATGATGAACATCCCGCTGGGCGATTTCAACCGCGGCGCGCCCAAGCAGCCCCCCTTTGAGTGGCAGGGGCAACGGCTGTCGCCCAATATCTGCGTGGAGGACCTGTATGGTGAAGAACTGGGGCTGCTTTTCAGTGACCCGGCCCAGGCGCCCACTATTTTTGTCAACGTCAGCAACCTGGCCTGGTTTGGCAATGGCCTGGCGATGGACCAGCACCTGCAGATCGCGCGCATGCGCGCGCTGGAATTTGCGCGCCCCTTTGTGTTGGCCACCAACACCGGGCTGACGGCGATTGTGGACCACCGGGGCCGCGTCACGCACGCGCTGGCGCGCAATACGCGCGGCGTTTTGGTGGGTGAGGTGCAGGGGCGAAGCGGCGTGAGTGCTTATGGCTGGTGGCTTGCCCACTATGGCTTGTGGCCGCTGTGGCTGCTGGCCCTGAGTCTGGTCTTGCTGGGCATACGCAGCAACTTGAGCAAACGTCAGTCGTCGGTCCATCGGTCGTGCTAGGCTGACAGCTTGCAAGCCTCGTAAAATCCGCGTTTGCGCGCGAGCAAGCGTGTCGTTTTCCAAAATCCAGGGCGTAGCCCATACCCGCACCCCAGTTATGTTGACCTTCCAGCAAATTATTTTGAAACTGCAGTCCTACTGGGCCGACCAGGGCTGCGCCTTGTTGCAGCCCTATGACATGGAAGTCGGCGCCGGTACCTCGCACACCGCTACATTTTTAAGGGCGCTTGGGCCGGAGCCCTGGAAGGCCGCCTACGTGCAGCCGAGCCGCCGCCCGAAGGACGGCCGCTACGGTGAAAACCCGAACCGCCTGCAGCATTACTACCAGTACCAGGTGGTCTTGAAGCCAGCCCCCAGCAACATTCTGGAGTTGTACCTGGGCAGTCTGGAGGCGCTCGGGTTTGATCTGAAGCAGAACGACATTCGTTTTGTCGAGGACGACTGGGAAAACCCGACCCTGGGCGCCTGGGGCCTGGGTTGGGAGGTCTGGCTCAACGGCATGGAAGTCACGCAGTTCACCTATTTTCAGCAGGTCGGCGGCATTGACTGTCGGCCCATCACGGGCGAGATCACCTACGGCCTGGAGCGCCTGGCGATGTACCTGCAGGGCGTGGACAACGTCTACAACCTGCAGTGGACTGACGGCCTGCGCTATGGCGATGTTTACCTGCAAAACGAAAAAGAGCAGTCGGCCTATAACTTCGAGCACAGCGATGTCGATTTTTTGTTCACCGCTTTCACGGCCCACGAAAAGCAGGCCAAACACCTGATCGAACAGCAACTCGCTCTG
>JGI24143J45723_1001032_pt1 | contig 13778 bp, 15 predicted proteins | sample BarGraIncu00432A_FD_45723 | JGI IMG/M metagenome (IMG submission 45723)
AGCCAGCGTGGGCACAAGGGCTGATGAAGTCATTATCGCCTTGGCTCCAGCTTTTGCAAAATATCAAAATAAAACCATCGTAAATATTCCTCATAGCGATGTGCTACGAGAAATGATTGCTGGGATTGAAGAAGAAGGTATAAAAGCGAGAGTCGTGCGGGTACTTCATACTTCTGATGTAGCTTTCGCCGCTCATGCTTCTACAAAGCTGAGTGGTTCGGGAATCGCTATTGGCATACAGTCTAGAGGTACAACTGTGATCCATCAGAAAGGTTTACCACCACTGAGTAATCTAGAACTCTTTTCTCAATCCCCTCTATTAGATTTACCAGCTTATCGAGCAATTGGTCGTAATGCTGCCAAGTATGCTAAGGGAGAATCTCCTACCCCAGTACCAACTAAAAATGACCAAATGGCACGGCCTAAGTTCCAGGCCAAAGCTGCGGTTCTTCATATTAAAGAAACAGAGCATGTAGTTAAAGGCGCTAAACCCGTGGAAATCGAAGTTCAATTTTAAGTAAATGGAGGTGAATATAAATGTCTCAAGATAAAATGTTAGAAGAACTTATCCGTGAAGTTTTAAAATCAATGAGTCAAGGGCCTCAAACAGGGTCACCTGAGCAAACAGTGACAAAACTAGGGCTAAAACCAGATACGGATTATCCCTTGTCAGCAAAAAGGCCAGAATTGATAAAAACCCCTACGGGGAAAAAGTTATCAGACATTACACTTCAAAAGGTATTGAGTGGCGATGTGACTCCTAAAGATGTCAGTATTACTCCAGAAACACTGCGTATGCAGGCTGAGATTGCTGATGGTGTTGGTCGTACCCAGTTTGCCGGCAATTTGCGCCGGGCAGCTGAACTAACTGCGATTCCAGATGCTCGTGTACTGGAAATCTATAATGCCCTACGTCCTAATCGATCAACGAAACAAGAACTATTAGCCATTGCTGAAGAAATGGACACTAAATACAATGCCAAAATTAATGCTGCTTTCGTAATCGAAGCGGCCGGAGTATATGAACGTAGAAATTGTCTGAGAACGGATTAGAATTATGGCGATACTTGCCGGCGTGGATATTGGGAATTCCACAACAGAAGTTTGTTTGGCAGAGGTTAGTGTAGGAAAAATTTCTCGTTTTTTATCCAGTAGTATTGTCAAGACAACGGGTATAAAAGGGACAAAAGCCAATGTACCAGGGATCTTGTTGGCATTAGAGGCCGCCCTGAAAAAGTCTGGATTTAAGATGACGGATCTGACGGAAATCCGATTGAATGAAGCAACACCCGTCATTGGTGATTTAGCAATGGAAACCATCACCGAAACGATTATCACAGAATCCTCAATGATTGGTCATAACCCATCGACACCGGGAGGTGTGGGTCTGGGGGTCGGAACAACAGTGGAATTCAGTCAAATAGCCAGTATTACAGTGGGAGAGAAAATCATTTGTGTGATTCCAAAGCATATTGATTATGAGGATGCGGCCAATGGGTTAAACCTGGCGATTGTTAGAGGCGTTGATATTCAGGCCGCTATTGTACATCAGGATGATGCAGTACTGATTGCCAATCGACTACAAAAGAAAATACCTGTCGTCGATGAGGTAACATTAATTGATAAGGTTCCCATTGGTATGCTGGCAGGAGTGGAAGTGGCTGAACCAGGGCAAACCATTAAAACTTTGTCAAATCCATACGGTATTGCCACCTTATTTCAGTTATCATCGGATGAGACAAAAATGGTTGTACCCATTGCAAGGGCCTTAATCGGCAATCGTTCGGCCGTAGTTGTACGCACACCTCAGGGTGATGTGAAAGCGAGGACGATACCAGCTGGATTCATTACGATCTGTGGGGAAAGAGGTAAGGCTGATATTGATGTTGATGGGGGCGCAGGGACAATCATGGAAACTGTGGAACGGGTGCAACCTGTTCTTGATGTTCAAGGCGAAGCAGGAACACATGTTAGTGGTATGCTGGAAAGAGTTCGTCAGGTCATGAGTGAACTGACAGAGCAACCACTTGGGGGAATGAAAATACAAGATATTTTGGCTGTGGATACTTTTGTACCCCAAAAAGTACAAGGAGGGCTAGCCGGAGAATTCGCTTTGGAAAATGCAGTGGCGTTGGCGGCCATGGTAAAAACAAGCCGATTGCCTATGGAACAAATTGCAAAGAAGCTGACTCAAGATCTAGGCGTTAATGTTGTCATTGCCGGTGTCGAGGCTAATATGGCAATTAATGGGGCACTGACCACTCCCGGTACCGATAAACCTTTAGCGATACTTGATATGGGAGGCGGATCGACGGATGCTGCCATTATCACTCGAGATGAGAGAGTACTCGCCATTCATTTAGCCGGGGCTGGTGATATGGTCACCATGCTCATCAATTCAGAGCTTGGCCTTAAGGATTTTGATTTATCAGAAGACATCAAAAAATATCCTCTTGCCAAGGTCGAAAGCTTATTTCATATTCGCCTTGAGGATGGGACTGTGCGGTTTTTTGATAAACATCTATCCCCCCAGGTTTTTTCCCGGGTGGTCATTTTAAAAGAAGATGATATGGTCCCCATTCCAACGGCTCATACCCTAGATAAGATTCGCCTTGTACGTAGAGAGGCCAAGAAACGTGTATTTGTAACCAATTCACTTCGTTCTCTAGCTCGGGTGGCACCAACTGGCAATATTCGTCACATTGATTTTGTGGTGCTCGTCGGAGGATCTGCTCTAGACTTTGAAGTGGCTGATATGGTGACTGATGCACTTTCAGAATATGGCATTGTCTGTGGACGAGGAAATATTCGAGGCTCAGAAGGTCCGCGGAATGCGGTGGCTACTGGACTGGTTCTATCTTATCTTGACGGAGAGGCGTGAATGAGATGTTACCAGATCAAATAAAACCTTGTATAGCAATCTATGTTTATAGTCATCCCGATAACGCCCAGAAAATACGTGAAGTACAAGCTGGTATGGAAGAAGAGGGAATACCTTACTCACTGATCCAGAGCAGTGAAACCGATGTTGTCGCCCTAGGATATCAAGCAGCTTGTACCTCGAGACTTGGAGTGGGAGTTGGCATTGGCTTGGAAGGTTTGTCTATTCAATATGACAAATTACCTGCACAACAACCATTATTCCTATTAAAGACTCCGGGGACACCAATAGACTGGCGGATATTCGGCTATAATGCCGCACGTCTAGTCAAAGGTATACCTTTTAAAAATGATAAAAATAATAAATCTGAAGAAAAAAATGATCCCCAGTGTCAAGACTCAAGGGCTTTGTATTGTTTAGTCCAGAGTATTGTGCAAAAGATTCTTCAGGAAACGGAGCACGGCCATGGGGAGGTGAAAGCATGGTCAACCAATCATTAGGTCTTATTGAAGTCGTGGGACTGGCCGCAGCCCTGGAAGCTGCTGATGCAGCAGTAAAAGCCGCCAATGTTGAACTCATTGGTTATGAGTTAACAAAAGGTGGGGGACTGGTCCTAATTAAACTATGTGGTGATGTTGGTGCGGTTACGGCTGGCGTGGAGGCTGGAAGAATGGCTGCTAGTAAAGTAAATAAGGTATGGTCTACTCTTGTCATACCAAGACCCCATCAACAATTATCTTGTATTTTCCGCAAGGAGCAGACCATAGGGGTGAAAAATCAACCAACAACCCTGGTTTCCATTGATAATCAAGTATTTGTTATGAAGGACAGTCAAATAAGTGAACAATTTGAGGGGAATTNTCACTCCATGTCGGATACTGAGGCTGAGGAACAGACTGAAGCTCAGTCTAAAGAGAAAGANGCTAATCTAGTGGAACAGGTTGGTGAAGACCCCTCTAGTGAACTCGATCATGGTGATGTTTCTATGGAGTTTGAGAAAACAGAAAAAAAGCCAACTGATATTTGCAACCTATGTAATGACCCTGCTTGTCACCGAAAAAAAGGTGATCCCAAAATTACATGCATTTATTTTGGGAAAAAATAATGAAGGATAAACGAAAGGCGGAATTAATATGCGTGGAGAAGCTTTAGGAATGGTGGAAACCAAAGGTTTAGTGGGAGCGATTGAGGCTGCAGATGCTATGGTCAAAGCAGCTAATGTGACACTGATCGGTTATGAAAAAATAGGCTCAGGATTGGTGACAGTGTTTGTACGTGGCGATGTGGGGGCAGTAAAGGCGGCCACAGATACTGGTGCGTCTGCTGCGGAAAGAGTTGGTGAACTCGTCTCAGTACATGTTATTCCACGTCCTCATACAGATATTGAAAAAATTCTTCCTAAAGGAATTGAAATTCACGAATAGATCGTAATATATGTAACGCATTATAGTTACTAGCTTAATGCGTTACATATATTGGTTAAATGAGGTGAGATAATGGATCAAACAATGATAAATCAAATTGTGGGTCAAGTCATAGCCACTTTATCAAAAATATCAGCAGAAGATGGATTGGAGAAGGGTATTCCAGTAGGCATATCCAACCGCCATATCCACCTCTCTGCTGTTGATTGTGAAAAACTGTTTGGCTGGGATCATGGCCTGACACCAATAAAAGATTTAAAACAAACTGGACAATTTGCCGCTGGAGAAACAGTTACTCTCGTAGGGAAAAAGGGCGTCATTCAGGGGGTACGAGTGTTAGGACCTTTACGTGAGGTTACGCAAATTGAAATTTCACGTACTGACGGTTTTACTTTAGGTATTCATCCACCTCTACGTAATTCAGGTGAGATTGCTCAATCAGCGGGTATTGTTGTTGCGGGCCCTTGCGGTGCAATTACGCTGAAAGAAGGCGTGATTTGTGCCAATCGGCATATCCATATGCAAACGGATGATGCCAAACACTTTGGCGTGAGTGATGGCGATCGTGTCACCGTTGAGGTTGATGGTCCAAGAGGCTGTATTTTTCCGAAGGTATTAGTGCGTGTACATCCTAGTTTTGGCTTAGAATTCCACATTGATACAGATGAGGCAAATGCCATTGGACTGAAAAATGGTGATCATGTAAGATTGCCACAGTGCACGGGGGTATAGTATGGATAAAGAAAGATTAGTAGAGCTTGTGAAAGCTGAGATCATGCGCCAACTAGAGCTAGAATCCTTAGCAGGCAAAGAAAAAGCTACTCTTCCATGCAAACAGGCATTGATTATTTTTACTGGGGGAACTATTGGATTAGAGCAGAGTTTAATTGAACTTCAGAAAATTCAGGCATTAAATATTGAAGTGTCCGTCGTTCTTTCAATGGCAGCAGAAAAAATTATTGGTATGGACCTCATTAAGAAACATCTTGGTAGTAACATAAACCTAGTTACGACTCATTCTCCCTATCCAGGGAAGTTACTCCGGGATGCTGATTTTGTGCTAGTCCCGGTATTGACTCAAAATACAGTAGCTAAGCTTGCTTATACCTTATCTGATACTCTTCCATCAACTTTGATCATGCAAGGGCTAATGATGGGCAAACCAATATTAGCTGCCATGAATGCCGCAGACCCTCAAGATGGTTGGAGAATCCAGAAGAATATGGGGAAATGTACCCCTGCTCTTGCTGAGTCACTAAGACAAAACCTAAAAAAAGTTGAAAGCTATGGCATTGAATTGGTACATGTAGATCATTTAGCGTCTAGTAGTCAAAAAATAATAGACCGTATGGAAAAAAAGGCATGGGATAGCCAGCACAGTGATTCGAAAGATATACATCGGGGTAAAAAAAGTATACTGGATGCAGAAGCAATAAAAGTTGCTGCCAATAATGGACTTAAAAGTATTACGATTGCTAAAGATGCTATCATTACACCCCTGGCTAGAGATGTTGCTCGCGAATATAGTATTGAAATTGTACAGGAACCACATTAATAGGTAATAACAGGAATTCATAGGAGTGATTTTATGTGGGTAGGCAAAGTGGTAGGCACACTGGTAGCGACACCGAAGGATGACAGTCTAACAGGTTGCAAGTTGCTATTTGTGCAACCAATCAAATTTTATGAAAATCAAGCCAGAGTCCCTGTTGTTGCCGTAGATCGGATAGGGGCTGGTACTGGTGAGACTGTCCTTGTTGTAGCCGGCAGTTCTGCACGGCTACTGCTCGGGAATAATCAGGCCGCCGTGGATGCAGCAATCATTGGGATTGTTGATAATATCGAGTTAAATAAAGATTTACTCGAGGAGTAATGTATGATGAAAGTGTATACAAAAACTGGAGACGAGGGGAAAACTAGCTTATTAAGTAAACAACGGGTTTTCAAGGATAATGTGCGAGTAGATGCCTATGGTACAGTGGATGAGGCTAATGCCGCTATGGGTTTGGCAAAGTCTCTTATCACTAAACAGTGGGCCATTGATATCATTCAGCACATCCAAGTTGAATTGATCTCTTTAAATGCAGATCTGGCGACAGAGGCCCTATCAATATCAAATTATCGTATTACTCAAGAACAGGTTGTAAAGTTAGAGAATGTAATTGATTCCTTGGAGGAAAAACGTATTCCCCAAAAATACTTCGTAACTCCTGGGAGTTGTTCAGCCAGTGCAGCTTTAGATCTTGCAAGAACCATCGTGCGTCGCGCCGAACGCTGCGCTATTAAACTGAAAAGATCAGAAGAAGTCACAACACCGGTATTGCTCTATTTAAATCGACTATCGGACTTGTTATTTGTGTTAGCTAGGTGTGTAGAACAAGAACAACTCATTGTAACAATTAAGAGTAGGATTTTGTCAGTGTTACAAGAACAAGCACATACAAGCATACAGAAGGAGTCTGGAAGTATGCTGATGAAAGCCAAAAAAATGATTGAGGCAGCTGAGGGAAAAGCACTAGAAATTGGTGTACCTATGGTAATTGCTGTTGTTGACATGGGTGGGAACTTGGTAGCCCAGCATCGGATGGATGGATCATTATTAGCAAGTATTTCACTTTCTCTTGACAAAGCATACACCGCAGTTGCATTGCAGATACCCACCAATGAAGCAGCATCCGTAGTAGGACCAGGGCAGACTTTATTTGGGATTAATACGACAAATGGTGGTAGACTTGTAGTATTTGGTGGTGGCTTTCCAATTGTAGAAGGTGGAACCATAATAGGTGGGTTTGGCGTAAGTGGTGGCTCAGTTGATGAAGATATGATTGTTGCGAAGAAAGGTCTAGCTGCTGGAATTTTGTAGTTAGGCATTGTAAGGAGGAGAAAGTATGAGTATAGATGAAGCATTAATTGCAAAAATTGCAGCGGAAGTTTTAGCCCAGATGCAGACTAAAAGCCCACAGGCCTCTGAAGACAAGAACGGCATTTTTGCTACAGTCGATGAAGCAGTAGCGGCTGCAAGGGTTGCCTATACCCAATTGCGGACATTATCCATTGAAAAACGAGAATCCTTGGTTCAGGCTATGCGTGATGCGGCTTATGCAAATGCAACACTATTAGCTGAAATGGGCGTGGAAGAGTCTAAAATGGGAAGAGTTGCTGATAAAATTATTAAAAATCAGATGGCCGCCATTAAAACTCCTGGCACAGAAGATTTGGAAACAAAGGCTTGGAGTGGAGACCACGGTCTTACTTTAATTGAAATGGGCCCTTATGGTGTTATTGGCGCCATTACCCCCACAACTAACCCTTCAGAAACCTTAATTTGTAATGGGATTGGTATGATTGCCGCTGGTAATACCGTATTCTTTAGTCCCCATCCTACAGCGAAAAATACGTCAATACAAACAATAAAGATATTAAATGAGGCTGTAGTTAAGGCAGGCGGGCCTGGGAATGTATTAACATCCGTCGCTGAACCCTCTATTGTTGCGGCCAATGCGATGATGAAGCATCCAGGAATTAATATGTTAGTCGCTACTGGTGGTCCAGGTGTTGTTAAGGCCGTTTTATCCTCTGGTAAAAAAGCCATCGGCGCAGGTGCTGGCAATCCACCAGTTATTGTTGATGAGACTGCCAATATTGAAAAAGCAGCTCGGGATATTATTGCGGGCTGTTCCTTTGATAATAACTTACCCTGTATTGCTGAAAAAGAAGTCATTGCTATAGGTTCCATTGGTGATGAACTGATGACTTACATGCAAAAATATGGGGCTTATCTTATTTCAGGTGCCACGATTGGTCGCCTGTTGGATGTCATCATGACCTCTACACAAGAAAAAATAGCTGAAGGTTGTACTGAGAAAATAAACAGAGTCTATGGGATTAATAAAGACTTTGTGGGTAAAGATGCAAAATATATTTTAAGCAAAATTGGTATTGATGTTCCAGATAACATTCGTGTTATCATTTGCGAAACAGCCCCAGATCACCCTTTTGTTTTGGAAGAATTGATGATGCCTGTATTACCAATCGTTCAAGTCAAGAATATTGATGAAGCCATTGCTCTGGCTGTAAAAGTAGAGCATGGTAATCGTCATACTGCTATTATGCATTCTAGAAACGTTGAGAACATGACTAAATATGCTAAGGCTATTGAAACAACAATTTTTGTAAAAAATGCTCCTTCTTATGCAGGAATCGGTGTGGGTGGCGAAGGTTTCATTACTTTTACCATTGCAGGACCTACAGGAGAAGGGCTCACCTCGCCCCGTAGTTTTACTCGCCAACGACGTTGCGTGCTTGTTGAGGCATTTTCTATTATTTAAAACAGGAAATTGGATAAACAGGGAGTCGGTAGACATGCATGACGAAATTGTCGCTGCGGTTAAAGCCGCAGGTGTGGTGGGAGCTGGGGGCGCCGGCTTCCCTACTCACATTAAAATAGATGCAAAAGTTGATATTGTGATTGCTAATGGTGCTGAGTGTGAACCCTTACTTAGGGCTCATCAACTCATTATGGCTAGTCAAAGTACGAAAGTAGTATTGGGATTGAAAACAGTCATGTTAGCGACAGGAGCTTTGCGTGGCTATATTGGTCTAAAACGCAAATATGCAGACGCTGTTACTCAGTTGCAAACAGCTATAAAAGCCATAGGCAGTCAAGACATAGAGCTATTCTTCTTGCCCGATATTTATCCTGCTGGGGATGAACATGTTCTTGTACATGAAGTAACAGGACGAATTGTACCAGAAGGTGGGATTCCTCTCCATGTTGGCATTGTTGTTGCTAACGTCGAAACCTTAATCAATATTGCCAATGCTCTTGAAGGCACGCCTGTAACGGATAAATATGTTACCATTGGTGGTGCGGTGGGCAAGCCTGTTACGCTAAAAGTACCCATAGGGATGAAAATAGAGGAACTCATCACGTTAGCAGGTGGTCCTCTTGTTAAACCCTATGCCGTGATCGATGGTGGTCCGATGATGGGCAAGCTCATTACTGCTGATGCACCAGTGACTAAAACTACAGGTGGAATTCTTGTTTTACCCATGGATCATTCCTTGGTAACCCAGAGAAATACGACATGGCAAATGATTGTCAACCGGGCTAAAGCGGTTTGCTGTAACTGTTTAGCGTGCAGCGAAGCTTGCCCAAGAAATTTGCTGGGGCATAGCCTTGAACCTCATCGTATTATGCAAGCCATTGGCCATGGAAAGCCTGATTCAGAAGTGCTATCCCAGGCGTTGTTATGTTCTGAATGCGGTGCCTGTGATACTTTTGCCTGCACAATGGGGTTATCCCCACGCCGTGTCAATAGCGAACTTAAAAAGCAATTCGCCAAAGCTGGTATCAAGAATACTCATCATAATAAACCCGAGGCAGTCCGTTCACACCGGGAATATCATTTGATTCCAACAAAACGTTTAACTGCACGGTTAGGTTTAAGTCAATATGATGTGAAAGCACCTCTCAGTACAGCAGAAATTGTTACCAAGGAAGTTAGATTGCTTCTTTCTCAGCATTTGGGGGCTCCAGCCCAGGCAATTGTAAAAGTCGGTGATATTGTTACAAAAGGTGATCTGATTGGCAAAATTCCTGATGGCGTGGCTGTATCCGCTAATGTGCATGCCAGTATTTCAGGACAGATTGTCTCAGTCGACGATAGTATTGGTATACAAATGGTTTAAGACAACAGGGGGTAAAATCAAGATGAAACGTGCCATCGGATTGTTAGAACTTAAAAATATTACTAGAGGTATCTTAGTCGCAGATGCCATGTTAAAAGCCGCTAATGTTGAAATGGTTATGGCTCAAGCCATGTGCCCTGGTAAGTATATCGTTATGGTAGCGGGTGATGTAGGAGCTGTGCAAAGCGCAGTACGGAGTGGCAATGCAGTGGGTGGTTGTGATAACGTGGTGGATGAATTTATCCTATCCAACTTACATGATAGTGTTCTTCCTGCCTTATCAGGCTGTACAGAAGTTAAGGAATTAAAATCATTAGGGGTAATTGAAAGTTATTCCGTTGCTTCTGCCATTGTGGCTGCTGATGTAGCGGCTAAATCGGCAGCCATTGAACTTCTTGAAGTGCGGTTAGCTCGTGGAATGGGAGGCAAAGCAGTCGTCACCTTAACAGGCGACGTAGGCGCTGTCACTGCCGCTGTTCGGGCGGGTAGTGATGCAATTAAGGATAAGGGCTTCTTGGTAGATCAGCTAGTATTACCTGCACCTCACATGGGCCTCAAAGGCTTAGTGTTTTAGTGCACACATATGGGGAAATAGTCAACAAAGAGTATTAGAAATAGTTATTTCTAATACTCTTTGCTTTTTCACATTACAGAGAAAATAAGTTAATTGGAGTAAAACACTGAAACACGAAGACACGAAGATACGAAGACATGAAGTTAAAATAAAGAGAAAGACATTCTATGGTGTCCTTTGTGCCTTTGTGGTTCAATTATCTTTACTTCGTGTTTTTCATACTCTTCATATCTTCGTGTTTGGAAAAGTCTCATAGTTTTTCGTCTTATAATAATTTATAGAGAACGATACACTTGGAGGGGGAAATATGACAAGTCAAGATTTTTTAGTTGCACTTGGAGTTATCACAAATGCGTTACCAGGAGGATTGTATGCATTAACCTTTGGTTTCGCCTCAGTACCCACAGCAGCAGGTTTTATTGTAGGAGCAATTGGTTGTGGCCTTCTTGGCGTTGTTTCTCCCATATCTTTTCAAGCGGAGACATTAACGTTAGCAGGTACGATGGGGCGTACAATTCAAGAAAGAGTATCCATGATATTTCTTGAGGGCGTTATTCTGCTCATCGTCGGTTTAATGGGTATGTTTACTGTCATTATCCAATTTATCGGCCCAGTCGTTACGAATGGGATGATGGCGGGAGTAGGGATCATATTGGCTCGCGTTGCCGTGGAAATGACCAATCGAAACCCTGTTGTTGGCGGGATATCAATTGTTAGCGCTGTATTGACTTATTATATGACACCCAATCCTGGGGACAAGCTTGTTTATACTATTGTAATTTGTGTAATATTATCGTCAATTGCAGCCTCATTCTTTAACAAAGTTGGGAAGATCCAAATTGATGAATCCCGGGAAAAATTTATATTACAAAAATTCATATTTAACAAGAATGTCATTCGTGGTGCTCTGGGGATTAGTGCATTAAATGTCGGCGCGAATATTGCTTTTGGTAATATTACTGCACAAACCCTTGGAAAAACTCAGGTCAATTTAGACCATTTAACCATTATTAGCAGTATTGCAGATATTGTATCATCCATGTTTGGCGGAGCACCTGTTCAAGCGATTATTTCAGCCACAGGGGCGGCACCTCATCCTCTCGCCTCGGGTGTGTTGATGATGAGTTTAATGGCTCTTATCTTAATTACCAAAATGCTACCTAAAGTGGGTAAATTTGTACCAAATGAGTCTATTGCTGGTTTTCTTCTGGGACTTGGTGCGATTGTCACGGTACCCATTAACGCCACTTTAGCCTTACAATCGGGCTTTGGTACCAGTGATATGATGGTCGGTGGGGTAACTATGGCAGTGACAGCAATTACAGATCCCTTTGTTGGTATGGCATCAGGAGTCTTGATAAAGTTTTTAATAGGTATTTTTGGTATCTAATAATTTGGCGGAATATAAAAACATAAAGATCACAAATATTCTTCAATTGTTATCGAAACAAGATGAATGATTGTGATCTTTAATATTGGGAGGTATCATTTTTTCAAATCAATGAGTTTGAAGATTTCTACTAGATAATCATTTATAATTGGTATATTTATCAATATGATACGTCGTAACCCTTCGACGACAAGTGCAAATATGATTGTGGTACCTATGGCGAATCCTAGGCCACGAGCGATACCAGCAATGAAATTGGTAGTGATTAATTTCCAGGGCCTTTCTAATAATTCGATATAATCAGCAATCCGTAGCGCCTCCAGGTGGCGAGAGAGCCGTTCTATTTGCTTGAAATATTGGTTAGTTTTCGGTGGCTCAATTTTCATAAATCCTCCATCGATCAATCAATATAATCTATTTGTTATAGAATTCTTCTTTTGGCTGAATAATTCCTTTAAAGTAGTGTATGTTCCTTGATAAAGATAAAGTATCATTTCAGTTAAGTAGTTGATTATTTCCACTATTTAATAGAGTACAAAAAATATATTAAATTAAAGCGATTCCTTAGCTTATGTAGAGGACTATTTTCAAAAGACTTTTCGACTAGCCCCTTCAGCAGAAAACGAATAAAAGCAAGCTTAAGTAAATTCACAATGGAAGAAAAAATAGATGTACCTAAAATAGTACATTATTATGAGCTGTACTTTGTTAAATGTTGCAGAAAAGGTACTTAAGTGAATGGAGATAGTTGGAAAGGTAGAGTCGAATTCATGTATTTACTGGATTATTCATTATCTACAAAGATGGCATGAATTTTGCATATATTTATAAAAGATACTGAATTTTTTGTATGATGAAAAGTCAGAAATGTCAGACTTTAAATTAAATAGTAAATCCAACATACTGTTGTTAGGATTGAAGGGGGAGATATCGCCTCCCTCAATTGATAGATTGATAAGCTATAGGAAGGGAGAGACAAGAGTAGAAGTGTATTTTCACTGGGAATCGTTTTTTATTTAAAAAAATGGGGGCATAATTATGAGGAACGTAGATCTTGTTAAGGTTATGGCAGAGTTAGATGAGGACCTTGTAATCCAGGGAGTTACAGAGCAGATGGCTGACGGTACTCCTGCTATTGAAATTTTGGCTCAACTCCAAAAAGGTATGGAGCAGGTCGGAAAGCTCTACGAAGTAGGAGATTACTATTTATCTGAACTGATCATGTCAGCAGATGTTTTCACGACGGCTGCAAATCAACTGGGAGCAGCTTTGACGGCAGGTGGCGAACAGGAAACTCACGGTACAATGGTCCTCGGTACTGTCAAGGATGACATTCATGATATTGGTAAAAACATTGTTGCTACTATTTTGAGCTGTAATGGGTTTAAGGTCGTGGATCTGGGAGTGGATGTACCGATCGCTAGTTTTGTGGAAGCAGTCAAAACTCATAAGCCTGATGTTGTTGGAATGTGTTGCCTACTGACTACAGCTTTTGATACCATGCGAGATACGGTTATTGCAGTGAAAGAAGCTTATCCAGCTGCCAAAATTCTAGTTGGTGGCGGACCTGTAGATGAAAGTGTAGTAAAGTATGTTCATGCGGATGGTTACTGTAAGAATGCCTATGATGCCGTTGAATTAACGAAACAATATTCAGGGGTGAAGTGAAATGGCAAAAGATACAATGACTGCAGAAGAACGGATTGTTGCTTCAATCAATCTTCAACCTGTAGACCGGGTAGTCTGTGCACCAATCATTGAACAATTTGCCGGGCAGTTTGCTGGAATTACCAATAAGGAATTTATGTGGGATTGGGA
>JGI24143J45723_1001037_pt1 | contig 13757 bp, 7 predicted proteins | sample BarGraIncu00432A_FD_45723 | JGI IMG/M metagenome (IMG submission 45723)
TGTTGCTAAAGTCTACTTTATGCCCCTTAGCGTCAGTCAATGTACCGTCTTCAAGAATCTGCAACAACAGATGGAAGACTTCTGGATGTGCTTTTTCAATCTCATCAAACAGGACAACACTATATGGTTGGCGCTTTACCTTATCAGTTAACTGGCCGCCGTCTTCATACCCGACATAGCCTGCTGGTGCGCCTAGTAGGCGACTGGTATTGTGGCGTTCGCCAAATTCACTCATGTCGATTTTAATCAGCGCTTCTTCGCTACCAAACACTTCACGGGCTAATACCTTGGCAAGTTCCGTCTTGCCGACGCCAGTTGGCCCCATAAATACGAATGAACCGATCGGGCGTTTCTTGCTTGCGACACCACTGCGGCTTCTCCGAATGGCACTTGATACTTTTTCGACCGCCTCACGCTGACCAATAATATATTTTTCAAGATGTTTTTCAAGATTACGCAGCATTTTCGCTTCTGATTTTTGGACTCGCTTAACGGGAATACCCGTCATCGTCGCGATAGCATGAGCGACATCGTCATCAGTCAGGACAATCGGTGTTTTCTTCTCATAGGCCGCCCGGGTCTCGTCAAGGCGTGATGATATCTGGCTGATTCGCGTCTTATAGAGCGCTGCCCGTTCATAATCTTCGGCGAGCACCGCCTCTTCCATTTTTTCGTTGAGGTTCTTTAACTGCTTTACGTAATCACGTAGTTTGCTTGGTTTGCGTCCCGACTTCACACGCACAAGCGCAGCCGCTTCGTCAATGACGTCAATTGCCTTATCAGGCATGAATCGTTCGCTCACGTAACGGTCGGCCATATAGACAGCGTCTTCAAGAACATCATCACTGACACTGACGCCATGATGCTTTTCATAATGACCGCGAAGACCTTTTAGAATTGCGATAGTGTCCTTTATCTTTGGCTCGGGTACGACAATTGTCTGCAAACGACGATCAAGCGCAGTATCTTTTTCGATATGCTTACGATACTCGTCAAACGTTGTCGCACCAACAAGATGAAGCTCACCGCGAGCAAGCGCCGGTTTAAGAATGTTGGCCGCATCGAGCGCGCCTTCGGCGGCACCCGCTCCTACCAAAAGGTGCAATTCGTCGATAAAAATAATCACGTTTTTCTGGTCTTGAAGTTCCGAAACGACTTTTTTCAGTCGCTCTTCGAACTCGCCTCGGTATTTCGTACCCGCTATCATGCCGGCAAGATCAAGTTGTATAACGCGCTTATCGAGCAAGTGATCAGGTACATCCTCGCGAATAATTCGCTGGGCCAGCCCTTCGACAATTGCCGTTTTGCCTACTCCTGGTTCACCAATCAGTACGGGGTTGTTCTTGGTTCGTCGACTGAGAATGGTCACCATCCGCTCTTCCTCGGCTTCCCTTCCAATCACGGGATCGAGCTTGCCGGCTTTGGCAAGCGCCGTCAAATCAGTTCCGTATGTTTCGAGCGCGCCTTTGCGTTGTGTTTGTTTCTTGATTGTCGTACCCTGTTCGCTCCCTGCCTCGTGATAAATCTCGCTTTGTCGATCGAAGAACTCTTCAAGTTCAGCCGCAAGTTCACCGGTATCGATATTCATATCGCGTAATAAGACCGTCGCTCGAGCGTTTTTTTGACCGAGCATGCTATACAAAATGTGCTCGGTACCCAAGTAATCCTGATGAAATTCTTGGGCAATCTCCCAGCTCATTTTTAATGTCAGTTTCGCCGTTTCGCTCAATCCTTTTGCGCCAACAGTAATCACTGTTGTCAGTGGAACAAGATCAAGCGCAACTTGCGCGCGTTCAAGCGTAACCCCAACGTCAGCCAAAAGCTTTGCGCCCACCGACGAACCCTGCGCCAAAACCCCAAGTAATAAGTGCTCCGTACCAATATAAGAGCTATTGTAGCCCTGGGCGATCACATTGGCGTGATGCAAGCTTGTCCGAGCGTTGTCGGTCAAGTGAGTTACAAATTCTGCAAAATCATCAGCCATACTATTATTATCTATCCTCCCCTAGTAAAAACGCAAGCGTATTTATGATCATGTACCGCGCTTTTCTATATTAAGTATAGCAAAATTAGCACTCTGGTCAAGTGAGTGCTAATTTTATTTATAACGAATTGTCTATTCTTCGGTAGATTTTTCAACAGCGTCAAGAAGGCTGTCTTCGATGTTCTTTTTTGGAGCCTGTGGTGTCGCTTTAATCGATGTGGCTTGCTCGATATCAAGCTCATATCCGGTGAGGCGACTTGCTAGTCGGACGTTTTGTCCGGCACGACCGATAGCGATTGATTGCTGGTCTTCGCTGACGTACACGGTAGCTCGTTTATCTTTTTCATTGATAGAGACTCGAACGACTTCCGCAGGGCTGAGTGCGTTTTTGATAAACTGATCACTGTTTTCATCAAACGTAATGATATCAATCTTCTCTTGATCACCAATTTCGTTCATGACTGCCTGGACACGGGTTCCGTGGCCACCAACGAACGTTCCGACAGGATCAACACCAGGAACGGTACTCGCAACGGCTAGTTTTGTACGACGGCCAGCTTCACGGGCGATAGCCTTAATTTCGACGGCACCAGCTTCAAGCTCAGGTACTTCTTGGCGGAAAAGATATTCGACAAATTGTTCGTTAGCACGGCTTAAAATCAGTTGTGGACCACGGTTATCGCGCTCAATATCCTTGATATAGACTTTAATGCGGCTACCGACATTATAAAACTCACCTTGAATTTGCTCGCTCTGAGGAATAATTCCGCTAGCTTTGCCAAGTTCAACACGAATCACACGAGGCTCAACGCGCTGCACGATACCATTAACGACAGTACCGATTTTATCTTCGTATTCTGCTAATACTACTTCGCGCTCTGCTTCGCGTAGGCGCTGCAAAACGACCTGCTTGGCCGTCTGAGCAGCCACGCGACCAAAACTGGTGACTTCGTGCTTTTCTTCGATAACATCACCCAGGACTGCATCTTTTTTAATTTTTTTGGCATCAGCAAGACTAATTTCTAGCGCATCGCTACCAACTTCTTCAACGACTTCACGGCCGACGAACACGTTAGCCGTTCCATCGTTCACGTTCAGCTCGCTGCGAACTTCCTGATCACGCTCGCCGTTATCCCGACGCCATGCAGCAGCAATTGCCTGCTCGATAATCGACAAAACCGTCTCTTCAGGAAGGTTTTTCTCTTCGGCAATTGTTCGAACTGCAAGTGTTAGTTGTTTGATATTGATCTCATCCATAGTGATATCTCCTTTGATTTTCTTATTAAAAAAGCCGACCTGCCGGCCGACGAAATGCAATGTACTATCACGAGTATACTACGCGTCTAGGCTTTAGGCAATGTTTGCAATAGACAGCTTTGCAAAATCGACTGCATAGCGTCATGTTCTGCCTGAGTCACCCATAAAGCATACTTTTGCTTGACTGCGATCTGACGCGTTACATATTGGCAACGAAAAGCTTTGTTTGGCGGTAGCCACGTGGCGGCATCACCGTCAGATTTTTGTTGATTCGTCGGACCATCGACTGCCAGTAATTCAAGCGGGTCGTTAGCCAGTTCGACGCGTTTTTCCTTTGAGAGTAGTTGTGCCCCAGTCTGCCATGCGTCCGACAGTGCAACAACGTGATCAATTTGAACATCCCCGCTGGTCGTGGAGCCACGAACAAATATAATGACTTTTCCTGTGTAGGGATCGCTTAAAGTACCCTTTATAACATTACAGCTCTCATCAACCTGTACGTCTGTTAAGTCACGATTCAAAATAATATTACGCGTATCACAGCCTTGCATCGTATTCCAGCCAGCTCCAAACTGCTCGCGGGTATAGTCAGTTTTTGGTGCACGACCTTTGACTGCCAGCGTTTTAAGGGCATCGATAACAGGAGAAGTTGCCGAGCTCGCAGGCCTTGATGGTGTCGCGGGTGCTTGCGTAGTAGATTGTTCGAACGGTCGGTTAATGATCAGGGTAGTCCCTAAAATCAACAGCGATAGAATCACCGTCACGACGCGTCGTCTACGATACGTATTAGCCATACGTCTATTATGCACACAAGCTATGCTAAAAAACATCCTTCGGGTAACGCCTGACACGGCTGCCCCTTCTGCTACAATAGACTATATGCAAACAGTACCACGACTTATTGAATCATTCGTTCCCGATCACTATAAACTTTCACTGACACTTGACCGAACCGAGCGACAATTCGCCGGTATCGTCACAATTAACGGCATACTCCTACCAGAGGTCGAGCATATCATTCTTCATGCCAAAGAGCTTACTATTCAGTCGGTAACTCTTGACGGTAAAGAGGCTGATTTTGCATCGAGCGACAATGACGAGTTGCACATTACCCGTCCCGACCTTACACAGGGAAAGCATATTATCGTGGTCGCCTTTAGCGGCGTAATTACCGATGCGATGCATGGGCTCTATCCGTGCTACTTCGAACACGAAGGTATCAAAAAAGAACTGCTTGCGACGCAATTTGAAAGCCATCATGCCCGTGAGGTTTTCCCCTGTATTGATGAACCGGAAGCAAAAGCAACATTTGACGTGACACTTACCACCGAGCAAGATACGACAGTCCTTGGTAATATGCCAATTAAAGACCAGGTAGTTGAAAATAAGCTGCTCGTTACGTCCTTCCAAACGACTCCCCGCATGAGTACGTATTTACTGGCTTGGGTCACTGGTGAGCTTCACCGAAAAACTGCCCAGACCAACAAGGGTGTCGAGGTTAACGTCTGGGCGACACCAGCCCAAGCACCCGCCAGCCTTGATTTTGCACTCGATATCGCCGTCCGCTCAATTGAATTCTACGAAGAGTATTTCGACACTCCTTATCCACTACCAAAGTCCGACCATGTCGCACTCCCCGATTTCTCATCCGGTGCCATGGAAAACTGGGGGCTTATTACCTACCGCGAAACAACGCTTCTGGCCGACCCGCAAACAACGAGTATTAGTAGTCGACAATATATCGCGACCGTTATCGCGCACGAGCTCGCCCATCAGTGGTTTGGCAATCTTGTCACGATGAAGTGGTGGAATAACCTGTGGCTCAATGAGAGTTTTGCGACCCTGATGGAGTACGTTGCGGTTGACGCCTTGCATCCCGAGTGGAACATGTGGCTAGACTTTGCGACCAATGAAAGTATCATGGCACTCAGGCGCGACAGTATTGATGGTGTACAATCAGTCCAAATCGACGTCCATCATCCGGACGAAATTAGTACCCTATTTGACGGTGCAATCGTCTATGCAAAAGGTGCGCGCCTATTGCGAATGCTACAGCACTTTGTTGGCGATGCCCTGTTCCAAGCTGGCCTCAAACAATACTTTCATAAACACGCCTACGGCAATACCGAAGCTGACGATTTATGGCAAGCTATTGCTTCAACGAGTGGCAAAGACGTTACGACCTTGATGAATACTTGGATTTCACAACCGGGCTACCCCGTTGTACACGTCGCCCATGAGAATGATGAGATTGTACTCTCCCAAGAACAGTTCTTTGTTGGTCATCACCAACCATCGCACGCACTATGGCCTATTCCACTCAATGCTTCCAGTGGCGACATGCCCGCATTGCTGAGTGAAAAAAGTGTCACCCTACAGTATCGCGACAAAGCACCACTTCGATTTAACGTTGGTGATACGGCCCACTTTATTACTCATTATGACGAAGCGACGGTTCGTCAACTTGTCGGTGCTATTACGGCTGGGGCAATGTCCGAAGTTGATCGCGTCCAACTGCTCGACGAAGCGACCCTCTTGGCGCGCGCCGGCATCATACAAAGCGTCCAGCTAATTGATCTCATTGAAGCCTATCGAAACGAAACGAACGAACAGGTATGGACAATCGTTTCAATCACGCTGGCTGAACTGCGAAAGTTCGTCGAAGACGATAAACAGGCGGAAACTAAACTCCGTGCGTTATCAGCAGACATTGCAGCCGTTCAATATGCGCGCCTAGGTTGGACTGCTCGACCAAACGAAAGCGAAGAAGATTCTAAACTACGCTCGACGATTCTTGGCATGACGCTGTACGGAGAAAACCAAGACGCTATTGATACGGCTAAGGCAATGTACGCGCAAACAAAACTTGAAGATATGGACGCCGAGTTACGACCGCTCATTATTAGTACCGTCGTGCGCTATGGCGACGCGGCAATTGTCGACGAATTATTGGCGCGTTACACAACGTCACAGTCTGGCGAGTTACGTCAAGATATCGCCATCGGCCTGACGAGCACGCGAGTACCGCACAAAATCACTGAGCTACTAGAGCTCATCAAAGACAGTGCCGTCGTCCGCCCCCAAGACGCCGCCCGTTGGTTCGTCTATCTGGTTCGTGGCCGCGAAAGCCGCAGTGTATCATGGCAATGGATTCGCCACAACTGGCAATGGGTCATCGATACGTTCGGCAGCGATAAAAGTTACGACGACTATCCCCGTTACAGTGCTGGCGCACTCACGACCCGCACACAGTTACAGGAATATATCGATTTCTTTACGCCAATGAAAGATATTCCGGCATTAACCCGCGTCATCACGATGGGAATTAGCGAAATAGAAGGCCGCGTCGAACTCATCGAACGCGACGGTCCTGCCGTCCGGGCAATGCTATACGATCTCTAAGAAACGCTCAACTTCAGGTAGTTCACCAGATACCGCAATAGCCGTTAATCGCAAATCAAATCCTGGTAATTTGTTTTTTAACGCGTAGTATTCGGCCGCAAACTTCATTTGTCGAAGCTTTTTCGGTGTAATTGCTGCTATGCCGTCGCCCTGTCGAGCAGTTTTTCGATATTTTACTTCATGGAAGTAAATCGTTTTGTCTTTTATCGAGACAATATCAATTTCACAAAACTTCGTCTTCCAGTTACGCTCGATAATCTCATGTCCTGCCCGCACGAGATACTGCGAGGCTTCGTTTTCGGCCGTGTCTCCAATTGCCTTACTCGTTAGTCGAGTAGTATCCAGTGGAGCGGACTCGACAACAGTAACCGTTCTAACGCCACGGTAACGAGCCAGTGGTGCGAAGGATAGCCGATGTAACGGCGTAACACCGAGCTTCTCGATAGCCGCGCGATGCATAGCCGTCCCGTAACCGACATGACTCGTAAATCCATAGCCTGGATAGATAAAATCCTGCTCGGTCATATAGGCGTCCCTAGCAACCTTGGCGACAATCGAGGCTGCCGAAACACTTGGTATTAACAGGTCTGCTTTTGTCAGCGTCGTTACGTACGCGCCCTTGTTGGTGTCTTTGAGAAAGTTCACCGTTCCATCGATAATAATTTCGCTGTAGGATGCTTTGATTTGTTCGACCGCCCGCTTGGTCGCTAGTACCAATGCTGCCGACAAGCCGATTGTATCAATCTCCTCGGCTGAAACCCAGCCCAGACCGAACCCGCTCGCCTGATCGCGAATAATAGTATCGAGTTCTTCGCGGTGTTTTTTCGTCAGTTTTTTACTATCGGTGAGTCCTTGAATTGTCGCGCCCCCTAAAACAACCGCTCCAACCACCAGTGGTCCCGCCCACGGACCACGACCGACTTCATCAATACCTAGTATCATACACCTATCATATCAGTTTGACATATAGATGACTTTCTGGTATATATACAATAGAGTATTACATAATACTCGACCTTCGACAGATTGGACCTCCATTGACCGTCTTGATGATCATTCTTGTCGTTCTTGCCGCCGCGCTTTACATAGCTGTCGCCGTTGTCTATTTCGAATTGATGATAACTGCTGATGCTATAGTAGATGCGATCTTCGGATTTAGCATCGACAATCGATGGACAACACCTATAACCACCATTAAGGCCGCATTTTGGCCGGTCATGGCGCTTATCTACGTTGTCCTCGAACTCGGATATCAACTAGCCGATCATCGCCACCGATGATATATACGGCACGCTTGTAGTGGCAAAACTAAGCGCACCCCCATTTGGGGGCCCAATCTGTCGATTATTTATTGTAATCAAAAAACACCCTCATACGAAGGTGTTTTTTAGTTCCAATAACTTTATTAAGCTTTTTCTTCTGTAACAGGTTCAGTCACAATTTCTTTGACAACTGGAGCTTCTTCAAGCGTGTTAACACCTTCACGGTCAAAGTTAAGTGCTTTTAGACGAGCACTCTTACCACTACGGTTACGTAGGAACGAAAGATAGTTACGACGGACTTTCGCACGACGAACAACTTCAACTTTTTCAACCAATGGGCTGTGGAGCAAAAAGCTCTTTTCGACACCAACACCGCTCGCAATTTTGCGAACCGTAATACGTGACGTGTGAGATGCACGACGATCAGTACGAATCACGACGCCTTCAAAAATCTGAATACGCTCTTTAGCGCCTTCACGAATTTTCTGGCTCACGCGAACAGTATCACCGCTGCGAACATCGACAACGCTGGCTTTTTTCTGGGCTTCATTCACTTTTTTGATTAGTTCAAAACTCATTTTTTATCACCTTATCATTTATATAACAATCGATTATTAACTATACCACAGTAGTGGACGTTTTGAAAGGGTTAGTTTCTAAATAACCCGATTGACTTCGTCGAGCGTCGTTTCGCCACTTAGTGCTGCAAGAACGCCACGTTCAAGTAGCGTCACCATGCCACCAGCCCTGGCAGCTTGTTCGATGACTTCAGTGTGAATTTCGGCAACGTCACCGCGAAGAAACTTTTGAACGTTTTCGTCGACAACCATCTGCTCCATTATCACCATGCGACCCTTGTAACCAAACGGTGAACTTTCAGTAACAACCGGTTTCCAGAGCTTAAAGGTATCCAGATTCGGCTTTTCAACGTGGGCTGGCAAATCCTTCAGGGCGCTCTGAACCCACCTGCGCGTCGCATCATCCGGCTCGTAGGCTTCCTTTGTCGTATCATCCAAACGACGAACAAGGCGCTGGGCGATTACCAGACGAATCGCAGAGCTAAAAATAGGATTCACACCGATAAGGTCAATCATACGGCTGAACGCGGCCGAGGTAGTGTTAGCGTGGAAGCTCGAAAGCACTAGGTGTCCGGTAATTGACGCCTGAATCGCCGTCTTGGCAGTGTCGGCGTCTCGAATCTCACCAATCATCACTACGTCAGGGTCGAGGCGAAGCACTGCACGAAGACCGTCCGCGAAGCTTTTACCGCCCGTCGTATCAATAGGAATCTGCGAAACACCCGTAATGCCATATTCAATCGGGTCTTCAAGGGTAATAATCTTTCGGTCGGTCGTATTCAACGCGCTAATGATGCTATACAGTGTCGTTGATTTGCCGCTTCCAGTTGGACCAACCATCAAAACCATGCCCCGTGGGTGGCTGATAACTTCGTCAATCTCTGCTCGCTCGTCCGGACCAATCCCCAAGAAATCAAGATTTAGCATTGATTCGTCAAAATTAAACAAACGAAGCACCGCGTCCTGCCCGTACATTGTCGGAACTGTCTCGACGCGGATATTCAACAAGTGGGTCGCCCCATCGCGAGTAATTTCTTTCTGCATATGACCGGACTGTGATTCAGTTGCGGCGGTCGATATATTTGCCCGTGACGCCAGCGCGCCAAGAATAATGCGATAGCGGTAAGTTTCAAGATCGGCGACCGGATGCAAGGCGCCGTCAATTCGCATACGTACGCGGATATGTGTTCGTTGGTTTTCAATGTGGATATCACTTGCCCCAAGCCTATCGGCTTGATCAATCAAATAGTCAAATACTTCGTCGCTACCGACAGAGTTCAGCGTCTGGCTAACCTGTATGAGTGTATCGCTATCACCCTCTTTGGCGATTTCGATATCATCGTAGACGACCTTTACGGGGGGGTCGTAGCGATTCATAAATACCTTGTAACAGCTGTTGCTCACCAGAAAGAACTGAATATTTTTACCCTTGTCGTTATATTCCTTTGTCAGATCACGAATAAACGACTGGGGGGTCTGCGTCGTCACCCCAAATCGCCATGCCTCGGCCTCACTGCCAGCAACAAGTGGCACGATGCGGTTCTGATGCATAATTGCTACATCAAGTACGTCTTGAGCCAGCGGCAACGTCTCTTCGACGTCACGCGCATCAAAATAAGATATACCAAGGATAGCAGCGCGTTCTTGCGTTGCCTTTTCGTCTTGATCGCGACGATTTTGCTGAATTCTATCTTCGTCCATTGCTTATGACTATAGCAAATTGCTTGTGGTTTTTACAGGGCCAGATATATCCATAAGAAGCAGGACAACAAAAGATAACAGAACAAAAGGCTCACTAAGGAACATCTGTACTATAATGAGACAATGTCCGAAATTATCGTCATCGCCCATAATATCCGCTCGACTCACAATATCGGCTCAATTTTTCGCACTTGCGAAGGCTTCGGCGTTGCAAAACTTATCCTCAGCGGCTATACGCCCTATCCTAATATCGTAAATGACCCTCGTCTACCCCATATCGCCCATAAACTCACCGCTCAAATCCACAAAACTGCCCTCGATGCCGAAGTAATGGTGCCGTTTGAATACCAAGCCCAGCCAGACCTAGCAGCCTTGCGCAGCCAAGGATTTACGATTGTTGGCCTCGAACAGGACACACGATCGACACTACTACCTTCTTACAAGGTGCCCAAAAAGGTCGCCCTCCTACTTGGTGAAGAGGTCGAAGGTATTACGAACGAGTATCGTGATCAGTGTGACGACTTAATCGAAATTCCCATGAAGGGCAAAAAAGAATCATTTAATGTCAGTGTGGCCGCTGGTATCGCCCTGTACGCGCTGACTATTTAAGGACGACGGCGTCTTCACCAAGGATCTTGACAAGTGCGCCCATCAGCTCCGCATTCGCATCAACTCTAAACGGCAACTTAATAGCCGATTTTTTCGTCGCACCAAGGACCAGGACGATATCGACGGGACCGATAAACTGACCGCAGAGTTGCTTTAAGGCGAATAAGGCATCGTGATCGTCTGGGTCTTTGATATGGACAAACAGTTTTTGTAACTTCGATTCGTCCAAAGGATCCGGGTGACTGACGGGCGCCAAGCGAGGCTTAGATGGTGGCGTACTGGCTGGAGCGCTGACGCTATTGTATTTCGTTGCCTTAGCACTGGCGACCCTCATAGCCTTTACTTTTCCGCTCATCTTTGGCTTTTCCATGTGTCGGCCGGTTGACTCATAGCTACGCAGCTCTTGATCGGTCACAAACTGAATATCGTCAGCAATCATTTTGGCGTCCGTGCCAAGATTGCCATCTCTGTCGCGAGCGCTGATCTTTCCCGTCGCACGAATCACCTCGTCCTGGACAAGTTTGGCGCCCATTTGCTCATATAGATTAGGAAATACAATAACTTCGCCCTCACCTGTCTTGTCTTCGATTCCCACGAACGCCATTTTGGTACCGCTTTTTGTGATAATTGTCCGAATCGTCGAGATTAAACCGCCGATGGTAGCTTTTTTGCCGTCGACCTCGGGCGTCATTTGACTGAGTGGAATCGTCTGTTCTTCAAAATAGGCATCGTAATTATCGAGGGGATGCGCGCTAATATACAAACCGAGAAGTTCGCGCTCCCAGGTTAAACGCTCTTTGTCGGTATGCTTCACAGGTGATGATTGCATTGTCACCGATGGTTGAATGTCAGCGACGTTACTCAGGCCGCCAAATAAATCAGTTTGGCCGCTGAGTGTCTCTTTTTGTAATTTACTGGCAAAAGCCTGGACTGTTTCAAGATTAAATAACAAATCCGATCGATCGCCGAGCTTGTCAAATCCGCCCGACTTAATCAACGATTCCCAGGCTTTTTTGTTAAACCTTGACGTGCTGACACGACGAGCAAAATCTTCGACACTCACGAATTTGCCATCTTCGCGAGCACGTAAAATCTCTTCAACTGCCGCCACACCCACGCCCTTAACGGCTGACATACCAAAACGAATCTCTTTTTTGCCAGGCACAACCGCGAATTCGACGAAACTCTCGTTCACGTCAGGCGATAAGACCGTGATGCCCATATGTTTACATTCTGTAATTTCAATTGCCAAGCGATCAATGTCATCACGATCACTGGTCATCAGCGCCGCCATAAAGGCTTCTGGGTAGTTGGCCTTTAAGTAAGCCGTCCAGTACGAGATTAGCCCGTAGCAGGCGGCGTGTGACTTATTAAAACAGTAGTTAGCAAATTCTTCGAGCTGATCCCAGAATTTCTCGGCCAGCTTTGGATCGGCGCCACTAAAGCTCACTGCTCCCTGCACGAAATCGACTTTCACTTTGCGCATCAAATCAATGTTCTTTTTACCGACTGCTTTTCGTAGCGTGTCGGCTTGGCCACCAGTAAACCCGGCAAAATCTTTGGAAATTAACATAAACTGCTCTTGGTAGACCAAAATACCGTAGGTTTCTTTGAGCGCATTCTCGAACTTCGGATGCAGGTACGAAATCGCTTCCTGACCATGTTTGCGTTTAATAAAGCTGTCGATAAACTGCATCGGACCTGGGCGATACAAGGCCACCATAGCAATAATGTCCTCGAACGTCGACGGTTTGAGTTCGCGCAAATACCGCTTCATACCAGCGGATTCGAGCTGAAAGACTCCCGTTGTATCGCCACGTTGGAACAGTTCGTAGGTTGCCTTGTCATCGAGCGGCAAGGTGTCAATGTCAATATCAACTTTGTTCACCTTTTTAATAATACGCAGGGCGTTATTAATTGTCGTCAGGTTTGAGAGACCCAAAAAATCCATCTTGAGTAGTCCAAGTTCTTCAATCGGACCCATCGGATACTGAGTTGAGACGACTCCTTTTTGAGCCATTTCGAGCGGTGCGAACTTCACGATATCATCAGGCGCGATTACGACCCCTGCCGCGTGGATACCATGTGAGCGAATCGTGCCTTCCAGGCGCATCGCGTAATCAAACACCATCTTCGCCGTTGGATTCGTCTCATACTCATGTTTTAAATCGGGGTCTTGCTTCACACTCACCTTGAGCGAAATTTGACGACCTTGTACCGGCGGAGGAATCATCTTTGAAAAGCGATCAGCTTCAGAGTAAGGAACCTGCAGCACACGGGCCACATCGCGAACGGCAGCTCGAGCAGCCATTTTACCAAAAGTTGCAATATTCGCGACGCGATCCACGCCATACTTCTGTATACAATAGGCGATTACTTCATCGCGGCGCGTGTCTTGAATGTCAATGTCAACATCAGGCATGCTAATACGATCAGGGTTGAGGAAACGCTCGAATAGAAGGTCATATTGCAATGGGTCAAGTTCAGTGATGCGCAGAGCATACGCCAGGATCGATCCAGCGGCACTACCGCGACCAGGACCAAAAATAATCCCCTGGTTCTTTCCCCAGTTAATAAAATCTTGGACAATCAAGAAATAGCCGTTAAAGCCCATGCCGTCCACAACCGAAAGTTCATAGGCAGCTCGTTCAAGCACTTCCTCTGGGATATGGGTTTTTGCCTCGTCAACCGATAATTCGGTAATGTCCGGCTGGTCAAGATCACCATACCGCCAGGCAAGTCCACGATACACTAACTTGTGAAGATAGGTCTTTTCATTCTCGCCGACTGGAGTTGGAAATGTCGGAATGAGGATACCACCAAGCGCTAATGTAACGTCACAGCGATCGGCGATACGGCGGGTATTAGAAATCGCTTCGGGATTAGTGGCGCTCCAACGTGCAATCACTTCTTTTGGATCGGCCACATGAAGCTCAAAATCCTTCAGGCTCATACGCTTCTCAT